>Ga0315535_1000246_pt1 | contig 37855 bp, 26 predicted proteins | sample SalMarSW160220MG_2_FD_203092 | JGI IMG/M metagenome (GOLD analysis project Ga0315535, IMG submission 203092) | Salt marsh sediment microbial communities from the Plum Island Ecosystem LTER, Massachusetts, United States - Salt Marsh Sediment SW1602-20 ... | reverse complement strand
TCGCTGACGCGCTTCGCGGTTTCGATTTCCCCACAGGACCGCTCGACGTGCGCGAGAACGTGAAGTTTCGCGGAGGCGAATTCGGCCGCCGGATCCACCGGGATTTTCCGGATTCCGCCTGCGTCTTGTCGATCGAGTTCAAGAAGTTCTTCATGGACGAATGGACCGGCAGGTGCGACCCCGACCTGGTCACGGCCGTTGGCAGCGCATTGCGTTCTGCCATACCGCGGGTGTTGGATGCAATGGCGGGGTTGCGATGACCGGAGCTTCGGGCAAACGGCAGGAATCGGTCGTGTCGGATCGGTTACTTGGCCAGGTTTGTTCGCGCCTGGCCGAAAACAAGCGTGTGCGACGCTCGCTGCCGGTCTGGGGCCGGATACACATAGACCGCCAGTTGCCTTTCCTGTGCGTCTACCGCCGTCCCCCCGGCCGCGAGGACCGGGGGACGAAACGCCTCGTGACCGGCGAGGCCTCCTACCTGATTGCCCGGGGGGGCAGTAAGGTTCAACCCGGGCTACGGGAGATGGTCGGCGCGGTGGCCCGGATCCTGGGTGAGCAATTCGGGGCCTGCCTCGTCATGGAGGTCTGGTCGAAGCAGCCGGACTTCGCTAGCGCGACCGAGAAGCCGGCCGGACTGCAGCCGGGATTCCGGCTGGTGATTCCGAAGGGCACCGATGCCCCTTCCTTCATCGATCAGTTCCAGGAGGCCCTTGGACGCGTCAAGGTGTCCCGTCGGCAGGCCGCTGTCAGTGTGCCCCCGCCCGGGCGATGCTGCCCTCCCGGAATGTCCCCGATCTTGTCGGCCGACGACAGGACCAGGATCGGGTGCCACCTGTTCGGTCTGGAGGTTTCCCCGATCTATCAGGATCCGTCCACCGGGGAAGTCTATCCGCTAGTGCTCCAGGAACTGAGGCAGGGATTGACAAGGGCCCTGCGCCACGTGTTTTTCGCTTACGCGCACACCATGACAACGCATAGACCCCGGCATTTTCACGCGCTCGGCAGTCGGGCCATGGTCAAGGCAGTCTGGGAAGTGGATCGTATTCTGGCCGAGGTCTCGAACAGCTTTGATCTTCTGTTGCTGCTGACGCCGGTCAACGGGGACGAGGCCTGGCTGCGTTTTCAACAGTCGAAATTCCGGAAGAGGCCGGTGTTCCAGTACCGCCCCAGGCCACTTGACCCGGCCGTCCTGAAGAGGAACCTCTACCGCGCCCCGGTGGAACGCCTGGACGACCCGGTCATGGCACAGCTCTTCCGTGAGAAGATGAACGAGCTGGATCGCCAGATCACGCTGCTGCAGGATCGCAACACTCCGCGATTCGTCCACGAGAGCACCCAGTTGTTTGGAGACGTCGAGGAGAGCCTGGCTGAACTCGCCGGAGAAATATTGCGGAAGATACCACCAAGGACCCGGGACGAGTCGGGCAAGGAAGTCCTTACCTCCAAGGACTTTGCCCGACTGGCCCGCGAGGAGCTCGAGTTCTACCGGATCTCCAATCCGGATTTCGGGGCTACGGTCGAAGTCCGCCCGGACATTGTCGGCCTGTTGACATCCCACGGCTCCCTGCTGGTGGGAAGCCGGTTGAAGATTCCGGCGTCCCGTGCCGAAGCACTGATTCAGCACGAGGTAGGCACGCATGTGCTGACTTACCACAACGGGCGCACGCAGCGCTTGCGCCTGCTTGCTAGTGGTCTTGCCGGATATGATTCTCTCCAGGAGGGGTTGGCGGTACTGGCCGAATACCTGGTCGGGGGAATGAACCGTCCACGCCTGCGGCTGCTGGCGGCCAGGGTTGTCGCGGCCCGGAGCATGCTGGACGGCGCGACCTTCGTCGATACCTTCCATATGTTGCAAAAGGAGTACGGTTTCGCGGGCCAGACTGCCTTCACGATAGCCATGCGGATCCATCGCGGAGGGGGATTGAGCAAGGATGCCGTCTATTTGAGAGGCCTGTGTCAGATTCTTGGGTACTTGGCCGGAGGCGGATCGATCGGGCCCTTGTTCGCGGGCAAGATCGGCGCGGACCACATCCCGATCGTCATTGAACTGCAGTGGAGAGGAGTACTGCACGAACCGCCGCTGATGCCCCGCTATCTTGAACGCCCAGGCGTCAAGCGCCGCCTGGAGATGCTGAGCGAAGGCTTGTCGGTCATGGACCTGGTAAGAAAGGAGAAGAAATGAAAATCGGTTTTGTCGTCAACGACATTTCCACCGAGAAAGAGGGTTATACCACCGTTCGACTGGCATTCGAGGCGATCAACCTGGGACATCAAGCCTTCTTGATGGGCGTGGGCGATCTGGCCTATGACCCGGACGAGCACATTCGTGCCCGGGCCAGGACGGTTCCTAAAAAGAGATACAAGGTGCTAAAGAACTTTCTGGCTGATCTGCAGGGCGAAAAGGCGCAGCGAGAGCGCATCACAATGGACGATCTGGACGTCTTGATGTTGCGTAACGTGCCCTCGGACGACATCATCACTCGACCCTGGGCGGCCACCATCGCGGCCGAATTCGGAAGACTGGCCATGCGTCACGGAGTCATCGTTGTAAACGATCCGAACGGGCTGGCCAAGGCCGCGAGCAAGATGTACTTTCAGCTTTTTCCGGAGCGAGTCAGGCCTCGTGCACTAGTCACCAGGGACAACCAGGAGTTGCGCTCGTTTTTAAGAGACGAGGGCACCATTGTTCTCAAACCGCTCCAGGGTTCCGGCGGCACGAACGTGTTTCTGGTTACCAAGGACGAAATTCCAAACCTGAATCAGATGATCGACGCCGTGAGCCGCGACGGCTACGTGATCGCTCAGCAGTACCTGCCGGCCGCCGCGGAGGGAGACACGCGCTTGTTTCTGATGAACGGCCGGCCCCTGCGCGTGAAAGGCAAGTACGCCGCTTTCAAGCGCATTCGCAGGGGCGGCGACATGCGCTCGAACATCCACGCCGGCGGCCATCTTGCCGAAGCCGAGATCGGAAGCAGCGACCTGCAGATCGCGGAGATCGTTCGCCCAAAGATCGTCCAAGACGGCATGTTCCTGGTGGGTCTCGACATAGTCGGTGACAAGCTCATGGAGATCAATGTGTTCAGCCCCGGGGGGCTGGGCAGCGCCCAGAAGTTCACCAAGGTCAACTTCTGTAAAATCGTCCTGGGCGCCCTTGAACGGAAAGTCCAGTACATGGACTACTACGTGCGCCGATTTGACAACATCGATATGTGCACGCTCTAGAGATGCCGGGTAGTGTCTGCCGGTTTTATTCGGTCTTCAGCAAGATGCGTGCGTCGACTATCTCGACGCTGTCTTCGTTGGCTATCACCGGGTTAAAATCCATCTCTTGTATTTCCGGATAGGCCTCCACCACCTCGGAGACGATCAGCAGCAACCTGCGGATCGCTTTCCGGTCAACCGCCGGCCGGCCTCGGTAACCGTCGAGCAAGGCCACGGAGCGGATGTCGTCGATCATCAGGCGCGCCTCACGGTTCGTAAGCGGCAAAACGCGGAACGAAACGTCCTTGAGAACTTCAACCATGATGCCGCCGATTCCAAACATGATCACCGGACCGAATTGATCGTCGATCTTGGTGCCCACTATCAATTCCTGTCCTTGGCATGCCATCGGGGTGACCAGCACTCCGCGTATTTCGGCTGCCCCGGAGTATCTCTTGGCATTGGCAATGATCTCTTCATAGGCCTTTCGCAGCGCCGGTTCGCCCTTTAAATCGAGCTTGACTCCCCCGGCTTCGCTCTTGTGCAGGATCTGGGGGGAGACAATCTTCATCGCCAGCGGGCCTTCCATGGAAGAGGCCGCCTCGATTGCCTCTTCGACAGAGACGGCCAGGCGATAGGCACCGCAGGCGGCGCCGTGCAACTCGAGCAGGCTCCTGGCTTCGTGCTCCAGCAAGACCGTGCGACCCTCCTTGCGCGCCTGAACGATGATATCCTTGCCGCCGCGCTTGGCCTTGGCGCCCCAGTCGAAAACGAAGTTGGTCTGGGCCTCGTAGCTTTGCAGGAAGTTGCCCTGGTCGGTTAGTACGCCTATGCACTTGCTGGCGATCTCCAGCGAGTCATAAACGGTAATACCGTAGTAACGCAGCAGGTCCAGCGCATGAGGCCTGGCGAAGTTATAGAGGCTGTGAACCACGATTGGCTTCTTGGTGCTGTGCACCAGTTTTCCCATCTGGTGAGCGGCGTCCTCTTCCTCAAAGGTCAGGCTCTCGGAGAAACGGATGCCGTAACCGCCGAACAGGCCGACCAGCAGCAGACCGCCGATTTGCGGATCATGTAGCAAAATATTGGCGCACTTGGCGAACACGATTGGACTGGCATCTGCTCCGCCGGCCACGTCCACGGGATTGCCGACGGCGGCCGCAGCGGGAAGAATCTCGCGCAGCTTGGCCTGCGTCTTCTCGCATAAAGCGGGAATGTCAATGTTCGCGTCCGAGAGCAGATCGGCGGCGATGGTAGCGTGCCCGCCGCCATCGGCCAAAATGGCGATCCGGTTGTTTTTTACGGGAGGCAGACTCGAAAGCGTCTCGGCCGCGGGAAACATCTCGTCGGAGTTTTCGACGATGATGATTCCGACGCGCCTGAAAGCTTTACGTGCCACTTCAGAAATGCCGGCTAAAGCTCCAGTGTGAGATCCCGCCGTGCGTTGCCCGGTGGCCGAGCGTCCGCTCTTCAGCATGATGATAGGCTTGCTGCGGGTAATCTCGTAGGCCTGCCGCAAAAACGCCCTGCCATCGCGCATGCCCTCGACATACATCAGGATGACATTTGTCACCGGATCGTCCATGAAGAATTTCAAGTACTCGTGGAAATGCGTATCAGCCTCATTGCCGACTCCAACGTAGTAGGAGAAACCCTTCGAGCTTTTGATCGATGCCTCGGTGATCAGTGTCAGGGCCATGTTTCCGCTCTGGGAAAGTAAAGCGATGTCGCCGCTGGGAACGTTGTGCAGGCCGACCAGGTTCAAACGGGATGCGACGTTTATCAAGCCTGAAGTGTTCGGACCGATCAAACGGATGTCATTGCGCCGGGCGGTATCGACCAGGATGTTCTCGAGTTTCTTCCCGGTCTCGCCGATTTCGCCGAAACCGCCTGCAATGATGACTGCCCCGCTGACACCCTTCTTTCCACAGTCTTCTAAAATTGCCGGCACGCTGGCGGCCGGGGTGGTGATTAACACTATCTCCACCGGCCCTTCTATATCCGAAACTTTCGGGTAACACTTGATGCCCAGAATGCTGTCCTCGTTCGGATTCACGGGATAGATGCTTCCTTCGAATTTTCCATCCAGCAGAGTTTTGATTGCCTGGTAGCCGCGTTTGGTCTTCGTCTGGGAAGCTCCGACTATCGCGACCGAAGTCGCCCTCATGGCGCGCTCGAGACTCATTGTTCACTTCCCCTCGAAAACGGGTTCTCTTTTTTCGGCGAACGAGGCGATGCCCTCGTGCCAGTCCTTGGTTTTCATACAGGCCAGGATGGCTTCGGCCTCCGCCAGTAAAACTGCCGGCAGGTCGCGTTGCGGTGCGGCCTGGATCAGCTCCTTTGCGAAAGCTATCGAAATCGGCGCTCGCTTGGCAAGCGCGCACGCGAAGGACATGCATTCTTGAAACAGGTCGTCTATCGGAAACGAGCGCATAGCCAGACCCATGGCCACGGCCTCCTGCCCGCTGAGCACTTTGCCCGAGTAGACCAGGTACTTGGCCGCCTGCATGCCGACCAGGCGGGTCAGGTGTCGGGTTACACCGCCGCCGATGAAAGTGCCCAAGCCGGTTTCGGTGAAGGCCAGGCTGGCCCGATCGGCCATGAAGAGAAAATCACAGTTGAGAGCCAACTCGGATCCTGCGCCCCGGGCGGGTCCGTTGACGGCCGCGATTACCGGCAGGTGCAGATCGTGCAATCGGCGCGTTGTCTCGTGGGCCAGCATGATATACTCGCGCTGCTGCAAAGGCGTGCGAGTGCCGGCAGCGTGTTCGCGCAGGTCGGCCCCGGCACAGAAAGCCTGCTTGACTTTTCCCTCACGCTTCAAGGTGGTTCCGGTGAGGATTGCGGCGCGTACGCCGCTATCACCGGCAACTTCGTTCAGCACGGTTTGCAAATCGAGATACATTTGCTCGATAACGGCGTTCATCCGCTCGGGTCGATTGAGCCGGATCACTCCCACGTGCTCGTCTCTCTCGTAGACGACGGTCTCGAGATTCATGAAAACCTCCGGTTGATTTGATCGGGTTCTGAGAAACTCAGGGCGGGCCGTAGCGTAAACCTGTTTCTATATCCCGTTGGTGATCTGGATTTCGTACTGTTCGTCCGTAACCGGGTAGCCGGCCAGGCGATAAACGCGAATATAGAAGACGTGGTCTTCCTTATCGCAAGTGTTTTTGCCAGGCTCGTTGGTCATCGAGCAGGGACACTCGCCGATGCCGCCGGCGTCACGGAAGTTGGTGGAGAATTCGAACTGGTTCGAGAGAGTGCAACTCGACTCGGTGCACGAGTCGGTGCTGACGTCGAAGACAACGCCCTCGGGCTGGTTCAAGAAGGAGATATGCACGTTGTAGGAGTCGCAGCCGGAAACCCCTTCGTCGTCGACCAGGTTGTCAATGCCGGTGATCTGGTACCAGTCCTCGTCGCCGGCCGGAACCAACTGTCCGGTCGCCGTCTCGATGCCGCCGCCGCCGAAATCGCTCACGTCCTGCAAGCCCGTGGCATCGCCGCAGATGTTTCCCTCGCCGTCGTCGGAAAGTTCGCAGCCGTCGTCGTAGTCGCCGTTCAGGTCCCAGTAACCCAGCTCGCAATCAAGAGCAGGGTCGCTAATCTCGCATGTCGCCCCGGCCTGGTTGCAGATGGCGCCGACCACGTGCGGCGGCAGGGGGCTGCAAAGGTCGATGTCGTTGCCCTCGTCGGTCTCGCCGTCGCAGTCGTTGTCGAGGCCGTCGCAGTGTTCCGCTTGGGAGTTGTCCTGGCTGCCGCCGGGGTTGGAAGAGCAGCGCGTGCTGTCCTCAGTGGCGCACTCGATCTGTCCCGGCCCGCAGGCTCCCTCGCCGTTGCAAGCCGTGCCGATGCCGAAGTCCTCGTCCGTTTGGCCGTCGCAGTCGTTGTCGTAGGCATCACAGACGTCGAGCTTGCTCTGGTCTCCGCTGCCGCCGGGATCGCTCGAGCAGATGGCGGTCGATTGGTCGAGGCATTCGATTGTACCATTGCCGCACAGGCCCGTTCCGGTGCAGGTTGCCCCGATGTTGAAAGACTCGTCGGCTTCTCCATCGCAGTCGTCATCGAGACCGTTACAGATGTCCTGGGCCGACTGGTCGAGGCTGCCGCCCGGCTCTGTGCTGCAACGAATGGAATCCTGCATGGCACACTCGTAAGTTCCCACTCCACACTCGCCGATGCCGTCACACGTCTGGCCGATCATGAAACCGTCATCGATCAGACCGTCGCAGTCGTTGTCCTTGCCGTCGCAAGCCTCGGGCGCCGGCATCAGCCCCTGGCACAGACCCCACTTGCCCTCCTCGCATTCCTGTTGGCCCGGGGAACATTCGCCGATATCGGTGCCGCAGGATTGGGTCTGGCCGCTGTCGCAGGGCAGGCCTTCGTCGATCGACCCGTCGCAGTCGTTGTCCTTGCCGTCGGATTTCTCGGCCACCGGGCCCTGGCCCGAGCACTCGCCGTAGACGCCGGCCGAGCAGGTCTGCACGCCGGGAGTGCATTCTCCCATGTCGGTGCCGCAGTCCTGGGTATCACCGTCGTGGCAAGCCCGGCAGTCTTCGTCGGTCACGCCGTCGCAGTCGTTGTCCTTGCCGTCGCAGTACTCGAAACCGCCGGGAATCCCGTTCTGGTCGTCTGCCGGATGGGTGAAGGGATCGAGGTCGTCGCAGTCGTCGGTGCTCGACCAGCCGTCGCCGTCCTGGTCGGAGGCCGGGTTGACCGGAACGCAGGTGCCGTCACGGCAGACCTCGTCATCCTTGCAAGCTGGATTGCAGTCTCCAGTGCCAGGCTCGACGCAGATGTTTTGCTTGCAGATCAGTCCCGTTTCGCACTGCGCGTCATTTTCACAGAAGCCGCCCGGGCCGACCTTTGCATCGCCACCGCATGAAGGTGACAGCATTGCCAGCAACAAGATCGCGCTGGAAAGGATCGCCGCGTCGAACATTTCTTTCATGACGTGCCTCCGGGTCATTCTCTCCTGAGTTCACGGTTCTGCGGATTGAATATCTCGGCGGTGTTCGAGATTTCGGGTTCGTAGTTGGGTTCTTTCTTGCCGCGGAATCCACCGGCCAGCAAGATCGTGCCGTCTGGCAGGCTGGTGGCCGTATGCCCCGCGCGCGTTTCGTTCATGTTCACCGAGACGCTCTTGATCTGGATGGTCTCGAACGGTTTGCCGCCGTCGACCAGCCAGGGAGCGAAAAATTCCGCGTTGTCCTGAGGTTCGAAATCTACAGTGGACGGAAACTGTGCGGCGGTCAGGCCGCCGGCGACAAGTACCCTGGTTCCGGTATCATCCAGGCTGAGTTTCTTCGAAAGCGGAGTTACGGTGTGCAGGGCCCTGTAGAAATTCATTGTGCTGGTGTCGTTTGCCGGGGCGGCAATCGACTCCGCGCCCTGGGTGAGATCCAGCAGGCGGAATTGCCTGAGCGCCAAGGGTTTCTGAAGGTCGGGATAGATCGACTTATCGACGAGCATGCCTCCGGTGATCAGCACCTGGCCGTTATCGAGCAGCGTGCCCGAGGAGTAGAAAGAAGGAAGGCCCATGCCTGCCTGGCTGATGACGAACGGGGATTGAGTGCTTTGCAGGGAGCCGTCCTGGGCAATTTCGATGATCTCCGAGAAGGTTCCGGCCCCGGGCTGAGGCGGTGAATTGCCTCCCCAGATCACTGCCCGGGAGGTGTCAGCGCTTGTGAGCTTGTAAAACGCCATCGCCTGGCGCGGCACCTGCATGCCCGTCGCCAGATCCTCGAACTCGGATGTCGCGGCCTGGTATCTAGTGGCCGAGCCGCTGACTATGTTGCCGACGCTCAACCCGCCGAACAGCAATACGTCTCCGTTGGACAGGGTCATGGCCGAATGCAATGCCCGGGAGGTCGGCATGGCCGCCGTGATCGGTTCGACCGTCCCGTGGGCCGGATCTATAATCTCGGCCGTGCTGCCGGCCGTGCCCCAACCCTGGCTGGCAACTTCAATAAGAGTGCGGGGTCCGGTCGTGAAGGTCTCGTACCAGATGGCCTGTTCGCACCCGCCGGCAATCAAGACACGGCCGTCGGGCAGCAAGCTGGCAGTGTGCATGGCGCGCGGTGTCCCGAGAACCAATCCCGATCCCGGGTCGGACTCGAAGGTTCCTTCGGCAGGGTCGTAGATTTCTACAGAATCGGTGGCCGCCAGGCGCAGGCAATCGCCGTCGGTGCAGATCTGATCGGTGAACTTGCTGGAGAAGCCGCCGGCTATCAGCACCCGGCCGTCGAGCAGGGGCGTTGCCGTATGAAACACTCGCGCCGTTGTCAACGTGCCCCGGGTAAGTGTGAAATTGGAGCAGGCGGTGATGAACATGCTGATCTTGGTGGTTGAGTTCTTCTTGATCACAACACCGCTGACTTCACCGCACCAGTATACCTTTTGGTCGGACTGCTCATTGATATCGTACCCCTGGAAAGTCACCTTGCGTCCGTCACCGGCGGGAATCCCGCCGATGCGGGCCTTGCCCCTGGTACGGTAGTCGGCCAAGTTGAAATTCTGGCATTTGGGCAGCTTCATGTCGTCCGCCGAGATGCACAGCCTGAAATCGGAGATTAAAGGAGGGGGTTCGCCCTCGCCGGGCGCCGGCTCGCCGCGCAGGCCCGCGGGAATGTCCGCCGGCTGCGTGTAGTGTATCTTTAGATCGATTTGCCCCCCGTCCAGCGGGCCGCAACCCGCCATGAACATCAGCCCTATAACGGCGTACGCTGCAAGGTGCGGTCGTCCGTTCATCTAGTTCCTCTTCGATAAGGTGATGGAGGTTGAGAGAACATCATTGATTCGTTCACGGGACACCATTCGAGATCGATAGCTGGTAGTTTTCACAGGTGGCCTGGTCACCGGCCGGGCCATGCACTCTGATGTAGAAGGTCTTGGGCTCGCTCGAGCAGGTCGCCATGCCGACGACCGGATCGGCGCTGCAGGGACACTGGCCCATACCCGAAGTGTCTGGAGTAGTCAGGAACTGGCTGTTGTAGGCGTGATCATACTCTGTATCGTCGGTGCACAGGTCGGTCGGCTGGGCACAACTTTCGGCGTAGACGTCGAAGAGCATCTTGTTGCCCGGATTTGCAAGAAAGCGCAGCTGAAACTTGAACCGGTCGCAGCTGTCGTCGAGATCCTCGTTGACATCGTCTGTGGCCAGGATCTTGTACCAGTCCTCGTCCCCCGGAGGCCACAGGTTGCCGGACACGACCAGCGAGGAACCGTCATCGGGGATCCCGCCCAGGTCGCTGGCCAGAGTGCAGCTATTCGGCGCCTCGTCCGTTTCCAGTCCCTCGTCCGTCAGCCCGTCACAGTCGTTGTCCAGAACATCGCAGATCTCGACCGACGACTGATCGGCCGTACCGCCCGGCATGGTGCTGCAGACCGTATCCATCTCCGCTATGCATTCGATCTGTCCTGCTCCGCATTCGCCCTCGCCGGTGCAGGCAAAGCCAAGGTTGAAACCCTCGTCGATGAATCCGTCGCAATCGTTGTCCTGTCCGTCACAGGTTTCATCCTGGGGCAGCTGTCCGTCGTGGCAGCCGGTCCAGGCGCCCCCCTCGCATGTCTGGTTGCCGGAGATGCATGTTCCCTCTTCCGATCCGCAGGGGAGTTGATCACCGTCCGTGCATGGGCAGACCTCGTCAGTCATCCCGTCGCAATCGTTGTCCTTGTTGTCACAGGCCTCCGGCTGCGGGCCCTTGCCGCTGCAGGCCTCCCATTTTCCTCCGCTGCATGACTGGACTCCGGTGGTGCACTCACCGATATCGGTTCCGCAGTCCTGGTTCGAACCCTCGGTACACGGGGGACAATTCTCGTCAATCGAACCATCGCAGTTGTTGTCCAGGCCGTCGCAGTACTCGTAGGCGCCCGGGTGAATGGTGTAGTCGAAGTCGTTGCAATCGTCTCCCTGCGGCTTTGTCTCGTGACCGTCGCCGTCCTGGTCGTTGGGATCGCCTCCCACGATGCATTTGCCTTCGAAACAGGTCTCGAAATCCTTGCAAGGGGGATTACAATCGTTGGTGTTCGGCTTGACGCAGATGTTGTCCTGGCAGACCAGGCCCGACTTGCAACTCGAGTCTTTCTCGCAAAAATCGCCTTCTCCGGCCTTGTCGCCGCCGCACTGGAAAAACAAGGCGCCCGACAAAGACAGCAACAATACGGCCGGCAGCGAAGCTTTTATTGCTGGAGTCTTCATTTCCGTTCCCGCGTTATTTTCAGTTGCAACCAGATTACATTTTTGTCTTTTCCTACCAGGTCATGCTAGCATGCTTGGCCGGTACGAGCAAGGACGATGACTTCAGCGTTTTCAGGAGCCTGCGATGGCATTGCTTGACGAAATATTCTCTCCTCTCGATCTGCGGCGCCTGCCCGAAAACCAACTAGATCAGCTATGTTTGGAGATCCGCGAACGGATCATCGAAGTTGTCAGCCGCAACGGGGGCCACCTGGCGTCTTCACTGGGAGTTGTGGAACTCTCAGTGGCCTTGCACTACGTGTTTCAGTCGCCGGTCGATTCCATTGTCTGGGACGTCGGCAACCAGGCCTATGCGCACAAGCTGCTCACGGGGCGTCGGGATCGTTTCGATACACTCCGCCGGGCGGGAGGCCTTTCGGGTTTTTGCCGCCGCGATGAAAACGAGCACGACTGTTTCGGGGCCGGCCACGCCTCCACCAGCATCAGCGCGGCTTTGGGGATTGCCGAGGCCAAACGCCTCAAGGGCGAGCAGGGCAAGGTGGTGGCCGTCATCGGCGACGGGGGCATGACCGGCGGGCTGGCCTTCGAGGCCCTCAACCACGCGGGTTCCCTGGAACGCGACCTGGTGGTGATCCTCAACGACAACGGTATGTTTATCTCGCCTCACGTGGGGGGTATGAGCACCTGGCTCAGTCACAAACTGTCGGGCCCGGCCTTCAACCAGTTCAGGCGGCGTGTCAAGGGCGTGCTCAACAACTACCCGCGCTACGGAGAAAGGACGCTGCACTGGATCAGGCGCCTGGTGGAAGGCACCAAGGCGATGTTCACGCCGGGAATCATGTTCGAGGGGTTCGGTTTTCAGTACGTCGGACCGGTTGACGGGCATGATCTGGGCGCGCTGGTCACCATCCTGCAGAATGTCAGGCACCTGGACGGACCCGTGCTGGTGCACGTGCAGACCGTCAAGGGCAAAGGATATGCACCGGCGGAGGCCGAACCGAGCCGCTTTCACGGCGTTGGCGGCTTTGACGTGGTTAGCGGCGCCTTCCCGGTCAAGGACTCCGAGGCTCCGCCGTCATATACCTCGGTCTTTTCCCGGGCTTTAGTGCGCGAGGCCGAGCGCGATCAGCGTGTGGTGGCCATTACCGCCGCCATGCCGGACGGCACCGGGCTTTCCGAATTCGCCGAGCGCTTTCCCGAGCGTTTCTACGACGTGGGCATCGCCGAGGAGCACGCGGTTACCTTCGCGGCGGGTCTTGCCTGCGGCGGGCGGCGGCCGGTGGTGGCAATCTACTCGACCTTTCTGCAACGGGCCTACGACATGTTGCAGCACGACGTCTGCCTGCAGAACCTGCCGGTCACCTTCGCTCTCGATCGGGGCGGCGTGGTCGGGGAGGACGGGCCCACCCACCAGGGACTGTTCGACCTCAGCTATCTGGCAAGCCTGCCGGGAATGACCGTAATGGCGCCGTCCGACGAGAACGAGCTGCCCAGCATGCTCAGGACGGCGCTAAGCCTGCCGGGTCCGGCGGCCTTGCGCTATCCACGCGGAGCGGCGCTGGGGATCGAGCCCGGCGGCGAGCCCGAGCTGCTTCCGATTGGCCGCGGCCGGATCGTGCGCAACCCGGGCGCGAAGGCGAACCTGGCCATTTTATCCATCGGCACCATGCTGCACCCGGCGCTGCGGGCGGCAGAGTCGCTTAGCGAGCGCGACCTGCATGCAATCGTGGCCGACGCCAGGTTCAGAAAGCCCCTGGACGAAGAGCTGATTGTGCGCCTGGCCAAGGAAGGCGGCCGCATACTGACGGTCGAGGAGAACATTTTGGAGGGCGGCTTCGGCCAGGCGGTCGGCGCCTGCCTGCAGCGGCATGGCTTGCTCGTTCCGCTGCGCATGCTGGGCGCGCCGGATTGTTTCATCAGCCATGGAAATGCGAAAGATATCCGCCGGCAGTTGGGGCTTGACGCCGGAGGAATCGTCAAGGCCGCGCTCGATCTGGCTGGCCAGGCGCGAACCTCCCGGCAATCCGCCTGAAGCGGCATGGGTCGCCAAGAAAAGATACGGCTGGATCAACTGCTCTACGAGCGAGGCCTGTGTGAAAGCCGCTCGCGGGCCAAGGCGCTTATCATGGCCGGCAGGGTAATGGTCTTTGACATGCGCATCGACAAGCCCGGCACCTCTGTTGCGGTCGACGCCGAAGTCCGCCTCAAGCAGCCCGATCATCCCTATGTTTCGCGCGGCGGGGTGAAGCTTGAGGGCGCGCTTTTGGATCTCGGCCTGGATGTCACCGGGATGACGGTTCTCGACGTGGGCGCTTCGACCGGCGGCTTTACGGACTGTCTTTTGCAACACGGAGCGTCCAGGGTTTACGCTTTAGACGTCGGTCGCGGGCAGCTTCACAACAAGCTGGTGCGCGACCAGCGCGTGACGCGCATCGAGGGGACCAACGTACGCGATTTGCAGCCGGACGACCTGCCCTCTCTCGTTGATCTTGCCACCTTCGACCTGTCGTTCATCTCGCTCAGGCTGGCGCTGGGGCCGGTCTTGCCCCACCTGAAACCGGGCGGCCGGCTGCTTGCAATGGTAAAACCCCAGTTCGAAGTGGGCCGCGGCAAAGTAGGCAAGGGCGGCATAGTCCGCGATCCGGCGCTGCGCCGCGAGGCGCTGGATCAAGTAGCCGAGTTCGCCGTGAGCCTTGGTCTCGAGATCGAAGCCGAGGCCCCCTCGCGCCTGACAGGCGCGGACGGCAACCAGGAAGAGTTTCTTTTGCTGGGTTTTAGGACCTGATCCGGACTTGGTCGTGAAAAACTCGGGTTTGAATCGGCGCGGGTCAGGTGCTCGTTTCCTGTTCGGGGCTCACCAGCCCCAGGCTACGCAGCAACAAGATGCCGGCGGCGCCGAAGGCGAAGCCTCCGATGTGAGCGTACCAGGCCACTCCCCCCGACCCGGTGCTCGAGAAAAGAACCTGCAGTCCCAGCCAGAAGAGCAGGTAGAAGGCCGCTGAGACCCTGAACTGCATGAACCAGATCACCTGGTACATGCGCCGGCGCGGATAGAGGATCAGGTAGGCGCCCATGATGCCCGAGATGGCTCCGCTGGCTCCCAGGGTGGGGATTTGTGGTGTCTCGGTCAAGACGCCGTGCAACAGGCTGGCGGCGATACCGCAGGCCATGTAGAAAAGCAGAAACAAGCCGCGATTCATGCGCTCTTCGACATTGTCACCGAAGAGCCACAAGAAGTACATGTTGCCCAGAAGGTGCAGCCAGCCTCCGTGCAGGAAAATGCCCGTGAACAGCCCCAGCCAGCCGGAGCCGTCCGACAGGTGAGCGGGGATGAAGGCGTATCGCGCGTAAAAGCCGATCTCATGCACCGCGATCGATTGGTACATGAAGACGGCGACGTTAGCCAGGATGATCAGCAGGGTGATCAGCGGAAAACGCTGGCGCTTGGCGTCGACCTCGACCGGCATGCCGGTTATGAGTTGGAAGAAGTAGACCCCGGCCGAGGAGTGGGAAGAACCCGAGGTTGTGCCGGCGCTCGCCTGCTGGGCGTGGCGAGTGCGCTCGGCCTGCATGAATTCGTGCAGCTTGGTCTGCGACTCATCGGGGGTCTGCAATCCGAGAATTCGCCTGCGGGCGGTGACCTGGCGGATCTTCTTCAACTCACCTGCGTCCAGGTAGATGCCCTTGCAGCTTTCGCAGCGGTCGATATACAGGCCGGTGCCCGGTGCGTACTCGAAAGTGTCGAACGAGCCTTGGCAGCGCGGGCAGATGTAGCTGGAAGTTTCGAGATAGTGCTTGCCTGCGCCGATGCTTTCGGGAGTGACGGGCAGATCCTCGTCGGCCCCGCGCAAAAAAGCCAGTTCGCCCGGGTCGAGCCAGATCCCCCGGCAGCCCGGGCAGACGTCGATTGTGACCCCTTCGTGTTCGATGGGCGACATATCCGAAAGGCACTTCGGGCAGATCAGCGCCATGAGGGCATCATGCTCCAGTAGGGGAAGGCCTGTCAAACTTCGAGCAGCTAGTTATTCCTCAAGAAAACGATTTTTTCATCAGCGACGAGATGCGCTCGGTAGTTTTGGTAGCTTGCTGCAAGATCCGCTTGGCTTCGCGGCTTTGCTTGGCTACGTAAGCCTTGTCCTTGATTCCGGCCAGGTTGATCATCACGTTGTAGTAGGCGCCATCGACCGCGGCCCGGGCGCACAGGCCGGCCACGCCGGCGTCGGAGAGCGAGTTCCTGTTGCCCCTGGTCGCGGCCGCCTCTGCCAGGTCGGCAACCTCGATGAGTGCCCGCATGACGCGCAGGGGAACCTCGCAGGCTTGCCGAGTGGCAGCCTGGATCGCGGCCGTGCGCTCGGACTTCTGCGCAGGTGTCTTGCTCGGCAGGCGTAGCGCATCCATTACCTCGTTGAAGGCCGCGGTGTCGTCGTCGACGGCTTGTAACAGATCGTCTTTCAATCCCTGGGCTCGCTCGCCGAGCCGCTTCATCTCCTTGGACACCTTCTGGTAATCCTTCTTGCCGGCTGTCAGCTGGCCCACCATGCAGGCCAGCGAGGCAGCCAGCGCGCCGCACAGGGCCGCGGTGCTGCCGCCGCCCGGGGCAGGCGAGTCGGACGAGAGTTCGTCCGCGAAGTCGCGGACACTGCCGGCAAGAAGCGGGCGCGGATCTGGAATGCGATATTCGATTATCTTCTTGGCGGGATCGAAGGGGTACAGATCTGAAAGCCCCAGGCTCTGGACCGCGAGCCTGACGAGTTCGCGCTCGGGCACGCCCGCGCCCTTGCCTGCCCGGTGCAAAAAGTGGCGCCCGGCTTCGAGCAGGCAGTCTAGGGGGATAAGTCCAACCAGCTCAGAGCCGCTGCAGCGCACGCCGCGCGCCTCGGCCAGGCTACAGACTTCGTCGAACACGGTTGCCAAGGGAGTCTTCTTGTAGTCGGTCAGGTTGACCGAGACCTGGGCGCAGCCGAACTCGGGCATCGACCAGCCGACGGCCTTCAGGTGCTTGAACTTGCCCGGTTTGCGCCGGGCCCGTCCGTTTTTGTAACGCAGGATCTTGCCGGACGAATCCCGGCGGGCCCGCCCGATCTGGCGGATCTCGAGCGCGATGTCATGGGCGATCAGCCGGTCGCGGGTGTTGAGGTTGAAATTGATAGCTACAAGAAACTCGCGCGCGCCGATGATGGTCGCGCCGCTGCGTTCGCAGTCGTCGAGCGATCCGAAGTCGGGTTTCCAGTGTGGATCGCCGCGCCTGTCGGGAATGCTCTCGTACTCGCCGCGACGCACATCGGCCAGATTGCCTCGCGCAGGAGCCGAAGCCGCCTGTTCGTAAAGGTAGACCGGAACGCCAAGCTCGGCAGCCACGCGCTCGCCCAGCCCGCGGGCGTAAGCCACGCACTCGTCCATCTGAACTTCGCTGACCGGGACGAAGGGGCAGACGTCGCAGGCCCCCAGGCGGGCATGGGCGCCCGAATGGCGGCGCATGTCGATCAGTTCCACCGCCCGGCGGATGCCCTGGAAGGCAGCGGTGGCCACGGGCTCGGGCTGGCCGATCAAGGTCATCACGGTTCGATTTGTGTCCGGCCCGGGGTCGACGTCCAGCAGCGTGACGCCCTCGACGGCGGAGATTGCACCGGCAATGGCGTCGATAACAGCCCGGTCCCGCCCCTCGCTGAAGTTGGGCACGCACTCGACAAGCTTCATGTATCACCTCGCCCGGATATTGGTATGGCGCCAAGATACAGAAAAAGGCGAATCTTCGCAACAAGCCGGAAAAGAATGGACGCCCTGGGGGAATGGGAACTTGTCAATTCCTACTTCAGTCCTCGCCCAGTGCCGCATCGTAGATGGCATCGACGATGACGGCGGCTTTCCGGCGCTCTTGTTCGTCTCCCTCCGTCCCTGCTTTTGCTCTTCGAGTTGACTCGGGGTAGGGGGCATGCTAGCAATGAGGCTCTTTATTTTGTCAGATAACTCTGAAAGGGAGAGGGACCATGAACTCTAGAAAAACTGGAACTTTGGTAGTTTTCATCTGTGTCCTTGGCCTGGGTGGCCTGCTTGTCGGCTGCGGCGGCGGCGGGACCAGCGGGAGTACATTCAAAGCCTACATCCAGCACTTCGGCGGTGACGATCTGGTTGACGGCCTCGAGGTCGAAGCCCTCGACAATACCACCGGCGACAGCTTAGGGTTGACCGCCACATCCGACGCCACCGGCTGGGTGACCTTCGCCTGGGGCGACACCCAGGTGGACGACAAGGTCGGCTTCCTGTGCAAGGCGGTTCCCGGCGACTGGCACGACACCTACCAGTTCGACCTCGACTCTTCGGCCCAGGACGAGCGGCTGTGGGCGGTAGACGAGACCACATACAGCGGCGCCCCGCTGATGGCCGGGCTGACCATCGAGGCCGGCAAGGCGATCATGGCCGGCGGTCTTTACTTCGTCGAGGCCGACGGCACCGAGAACCATATCGGCTGCGCCACGGTCAAGACCAACCCCGAGGACGGCGAGGTGCGCTACTTCGGCGACAACGGTATGCCGGCGCCGCTCACCACCCGCGAAACCACCAACCCGCTGGTGGCCTATTTCCTGATTGCCAACATGAACCCGGGCACCAAGGTGGCTGAGGCCTACGTCGACACCGAGAAGATCGGTCAGACCGATCTGCACGTCTACGCCGACGCAATCAGCATTTCGAACATCTACACCGACAAGGCCACCGATCCCGAGCCGACGGATTGCCAGTAGGTAAGACGGGAGGGAGGAACAACGTGACCAGAACGAAGATCCTCTTCGCTTTGATGGCGCTGCTATTACTGTTTTCCACCCCGGCCCTGGCACAGGAAGACGACGAGGGCGAGTCCAAACTCGAGGTCAACGGGTACCTCAAGGTGCAGTCCGGCGTCTTCGTCCCGCTTTTGTCGGACCTGTTCCAGCCCCACGAAAACGTTGCCTGGATCCGCGATACCGACGGCAACCTGGCGAAGGACGCCCTGGGCAACCCGATACCCTGCGACCCGGTCATGACGCCGCACAAACCGTGCTATCCTGCGAGCCATGGCCAGGGTGCCGGCGACCTGTCGATGTTCCGGGCTACTTTGCAACTCGAGGGCGACTGGAAGCCGCACGACATGGTCGGCGTGCATGCCATCTTCCGCGGGGTGCGCTCGCTCGAGACGGCGGCCGACGGCTATGCCCAGATGCCGGTCCCCTCGACTTCCACGAGCCCCGCAAAGCGCCGGGCGGAGGCCCGCGATTGGGTGCGGCGCAACTTTTACTCTGAGTTCGATCTGCGTGAGCTGTATCTCGACGTCTATCCGACCGACTGGCTGTCCTTTCGCATAGGCCGACAGCAGATAACCTGGGGCGAGACGGGCCAGTTCCGGCTGCTGGATGTGATCAACCCGATCGACAGCACCTGGCACTTCGGACCGCTGGAGTCGTTCGAGGACACCCGTATCCCGCTCTGGATAACCAAGGCGCTGATCGAGTTTCCCTCCATCGATCACGCTTTGGAACTGGTCTGGGTGCCCGGACTGGATCGGCCCGAGGACATGGTGACAACGCCCTTGACCTTCGTCGGCGCCTGGGGATTGCCCTATGCCAACACGCCTTCCCCGTTCATCATCGACGAGAAGGTCTTCATGTACCCGAAGAACAACATCGAAGACACCATGCGCTTCGGGTTCCGCTGGAAAGGCAACATTACGCCATCGATGACCTATAGCCTGGTCTACTACTATACCCACCAGCTTTCGCCGCCGATCCCGGTGTACTACGACCGGACCAGGCTGGCCAATGGGAACTACTCGAGCGATCATCTAGAAAAACTCTTCCTGGCATACCCGCGCCAGCACATCGCCGGTTTCACTCTCGACTTCACGCTCGAAAACCCGATCGGGGCGGTGGTCAAGTTCGAGGCCGCGATCGAGCCCGATCGCATGTTCCCGCGTACCTCGACCACCGGCCACACCCACGAAGACCCGGGCAACCCGGCCAGGGTGTTCTTCGAGCAGCCGCGCCACCTGGCCATAAGCTACGCCCTGGTGATCATGCGGCCGACCATGATTCGGTTTCTCAACCCTACCCAGAACTTCATGCTCGTCTTCCAGTTCATGCACACCATGGTGCCCGGCCTGTCCGAGGCCGACAAGATCGACCTGATCGAGATTCCGGGCTTTAACGATTTCAAGGTCAAGGTACACAGCATGAAGTTTGTTTTCGCCGCCTTTACCAACTACCTGCACGGCTTGCTGACTCCCAAAGTGGTAGTCGCCTGGATCCCGCCCGACCCCGACCGCATCCGCCGCAAGGACACCGACCCTTCGAAGATGTCGTCCAGCGATTTCTTCACTAAGTCGAGTATGTTCATTTCGGCCTCGCTGGGTGTGCGCCTCGGAGACTACTGGCGCATGAACCTGACTCTGACCGATTTCTTCGGTTGGGGCGGGCCGTACGCCGGCGCCGGTCTGTTCGAGGATCGCGACGAAATAAACCTGAGTGTGCTGTGCCAGTTCTGAAAGGGGTGCTCTCATGAAGCGAACATCCAAGAACCTTATGAATATCCTGCTGGTCGCGGCCTTGTGCTTTGCCGGCCTTCCGTCAGCGGGCGCGCTGGCCGGTGACGAGATCACGGCCGACAACTGGACCGATATGGTCGGCTTCAAGCCGGATCCGGAGAAGTCCAAGCTCGTAAAAAAGGGCATGAAGATAACCAAGAAAAACGTCGCTGCTGTAGCCGATCTGCTACCCCCGGCGATGAAGATGATGATCGAGAAGTACAAGCTGCAATTGAAGGTCACAGACTACAAGCCGATTCATCCGTCCGAGGGCTACATCGAGGCCACCAACAAGTATCGCGGCCAGCCGCAGATGATCGATATCGGCAAGCAGTTCCGCAAACGCGGTATCAAGAATTACGTAGCCGGACTGCCCTTCCCCAACCCCAAGACTGGTCTGGAAGTGGCCTGGAACTATCAGTACTCTTACAACGGCGATGATGGGGACACCTACTACACTGTCTACTGGATCTCGGCTGCCACCGGCGTGGAGCACACCGAGGAGTGGCGCTGGGCCTTCATCATCCGCACCATAAACCGCACCGATCTTGATCCCAAGCCGGCCATCAAGTCTTTCCTGGACAAGGGGCTGCAGTACACCTCGATCACCTATGCCTTGGCACCTTACGACAAGAAGGGCTTCGGGGCGCTTTACTCGCGTTCAGTGGATCCCCTCGATCAGCAGGGCCATATCTACGTGCCCGCCATGCGCCGGGTGCTGCGCAACACTTTCGGTACCCGCGGAGATACCTGGAACTCGACCGACCTGCTCTACGAGGACGTACGCGGATACATGGGTTACCCCGAGTGGATGAACTGGAAGCTCATCGGCAAGAAGACCATGTTAATGGCCATGCACGCCGGGACCAAGCTCGGCAAGAAGTACGGCAAGAAGAACTACGACATCGACCACTGGCCGCACTGGAACCCCAAGATGAAGTACGAACCGCGCGCGGTCTACGTTGTTGAGGTGACTCCCAAGTTCCCCGATTACCCCTACAGCAAGCAGATTATGTATTTCGACGCCGAGACCTTCTACCTTCCCTACAAGGAGGCCTACGACAAGAAGGGCGACCTGTGGAAGGTCGTGTTGATCGGCTTCAACGATTCGCCCGACATGGATTCGCAGCCGTCCGAGTTCGGCGCCTGCGCGGTAATCGACTTCCAGGCCGAGCATGCCACGCTGATCAACTTCCATAAGGCCTTGTCCAACACCGGCCTCGACCCCAAGATGTTCACCCTCTCGAACCTGCGGAAACGGGGTAGATGATTCCACGAACACTGCTTGCGTTCGTCGCGCTGTCGCTTTTGCCTGCGGCCTGGGGGGCGGGCCCGGAAACCCGCCCGCTCGAAGAGATTTCCCACAGGGACAAGCTCTACGACATCGCCGCCCGGGGCGACGATGTTTTCGTGACCGGTTACCCGGGCTTGTTGCTCGTGTCACGCGACCGGGGCAAGAGCTTTCAGGTGATCGACCCCGGAACCCGAGACGCTCTTTTTTCGATTGACCTCAATGCCTCGGGCATCGGCGTAGTCGTCGGGCGCGGTGGGATGGTTCTGGTGACGAGTGACGGCGGCAAGAGTTGGCAGCGCGAGAAGAGCCCGGTACATGAGAACCTGTTCGGTGTGGCCTTGACTCCCGCGGGCGGCGCCTGGGCGGTTGGCAATTTCGGCACGATCATCCACAGTCCGGACGCTGGAAAATCCTGGCAGAAGCAGGAGTACGACGCCAGCCCGCCGATGACCGAAGAAGGGCGCGGCGGCGCGGTCTCGACCGCGGAGAAAGAGAACGAAGGCGCCGCCGAAGAGGCGCGGCTGAATGCGGTTGCGTTCGTCGATGATCAGCAGGGCTGGATCGTGGGCGAATTCGGGATGGTCTTGCACACAACCGACGGCGGAGCAAGCTGGAAGCGCCAGCCGAGCGCCTCGGGTAAGCTGCTTTTCTGCCTGCTGGCGCTCGACTCAAACAAGGTGTTGGCGGCCGGCTCCGAGGGAACCTTGATGGAGACATCCGACGGCGGCCTGCACTGGCGACTCGTGGACACCGGCGTCAGCGAGCATATCCTCGGGCTGTGGAAACAGGGATCCAATCTTTTTCTGGTCGGACGTGACGGGTTGATACTCAGGCGCGGCGAGGACGGCCGCTTCGAACATCTTCGCTCCGGGCTATACACCTGGCTGAATGCCGTGCGTTTTCTTGATGCACGGGTCGGGTTCGCAGTCGGCGGAAGGGGATTCTTGCTGGAAACCAGCGACGGCGGCGAGAGCTGGCGGCGCCTTTCAGGGAGGTGAGCGGCGTGTCTAGAAAGCTGGGACTGCTGCTGATGCGCTTCCGGGTGCCTGTGCTGATCGCAGTGTTGGCGGCGACGGCATTCTTCGGTTACGAGGCGGCCGGAGTGCGGGTCGAGAGCCCAACCATCGATCTCTTCCCGTCGACGCATCCCTACGTCGAGACCTTCAAGAAGTACTCAGACATCTTTGGCGGCGCCAGCCGGGTGGTCATCCAACTCGAGGTCGAGCGGGGAGACATTTTCAACGAGGAATTCTTGCAGAAGGTCAAGCGGATCACCAAGAAGCTGGAGCTACTCGAAGGCATCAACAACTACCAGGTCCTTTCTTTGGCTCAGCGTAAGGTCAAAGAACTGAAAGTCGACGCCGAGCGCGGCTTCAGGGCCGTGCCGATCATGTGGCCCAAGGTGCCCAAGACCAAAGAGGAAATCGAGACGCTCAGGCGGCGGATATACACTAACCGCCGGATCCACGGCAGCCTGGTGTCGCTGGACGACAAGGCCACTCTGATCGTTGCCGGCTTTTTCGAGAAGAAGCTGAATCCCCGCCAGGCCTACGAAGATATCGAGAAGATCATCGACGCCGAGCGCGACGGCAACACCCGCATCGAGGTGATCGGGCGACCTATCTTGCTGGGCACGATCATGAGCCACTATTCGCAACTGATCTTGCTTTTCGCCCTGACGATCGGCTCGATTCTATTGGTGCTGCTTTTGTACTTTCGCGACTTGCGCGGAGTGCTCGTGCCTGTCGGCACGGCCCTGATCTCCACCATCTGGGGCTATGGATTTCTGGGCGTGCTGGGCTACAACTTCGATCCGCTGGTGATCGTGGTGCCCTTCATCATCAGCGCGCGGGCGCTCTCCCACTCGGTGCAGCTGGTCGAGCGTTACATCGAGGAGTACGTGCGAAACCACGACAAGAAGGCCGCGGCGGCGGCGACCTTCACGGGCCTGCTAAAGCCCGGGTTCGTGGCCATCGTCACCGACGCGGCCGGCGTGTCGCTGGTGCTGCTGACACCCATTCCTCTGTTGCAGAAACTTGCTGTAATGGGCGGATTCTGGGTGCTGTCGATTCTCGTCAGCGACATGATTTTCAACCCCGTCCTGCTGTCGTTCCTGCCGGCGCCCAAGATAAAGAAGCGCGAGAAACAGGCACCCATCGAGCGATTGCTGGCCCGGGTAGCCGGCTGGTGCCTGGGCAAGCAGCGCCGGGTTATCCTGGCGGTCACCCTGATCGTGCTGGTAACCGGTTTCTTGTTCGCCCGCACCCTGGTCGTGGGCGACGTCAATCCCGGCACGCCCATGCTGTGGCCCAGCTCGCAATACAACCGCGATACCGATCGCATCGCTGAAAAGTTCCGCAACACCGAGGAGTTTACGGTCGTGGTCGAAGGCGACAGCCGTGACGCGATCAAGGACCCCAAGGTGCTTCGGACAATGGAGGCATTCCAGCGTTACATGGAGGGAATTCCCGAAGTGGGAGCCACTTCATCGCTGGCCGACCTGTTGCCGGGCATCATCTCAATCCTGCACGGCGGCGATCCTCGCTGGGAGTTGATACCGGGGAATCCGCGTGACTCGGGCTTTTTCCTGGAGATGATCTATAGCTCTTCCGAGCCGGGCGATCTTGTGCGTTTCGTGACCATCGACAGCCAGAACGCCAACATCACCCTCTACCTGCGAGATCACCGCGGCGAGACACTGCGCCGAGTTGTCAGCCGCGCCAAGAAATTCATTGCTGCACATTCGCTTCTGAAACTCGATAGTAAAGGTCTGGTCGACGCCGCCGAGATTTTCAATGAAAGCCTGAAAGAAGACGATATCGACGAGCAACTCTCCGCTGCCTGGGATTTCTTCGGAAAGCTTCACCCCAGCGGCGCCCGTCTTCGCTTGGCCGGCGGATACGGTGGTCTACTGGCCGCTATCAATGAAGAGGTAACGATTCATCAGGCCCACGTGACGATGCTGGCCTTCGGAATCATCTTTCTCTTCTGCGCGCTGGCCTACCGCTCGATTCTGGCGGGGTTCCTGTTTCTACTGCCGCTGTTTGTCTCCAACTATCTGACCTACGCTCTGATGGGAGCCATGGGTATCGGGCTCGACGTAAACGCGCTTCCGGTCGTGGCCGTCGGTGTCGGTCTGGGAGTGGATTACGGGCTGTACATCATCGGGCGTATTCAGGAGGAGTTTCAGCTGTCCGGTAACATCTCGGTGTCTATCATAACCGCTTTGACCACCGCCGGCAAGGCCGTCCTGTTCACCGCCTCGACCATGGTCTTCGGAGTGTTCTTCTGGTCGTTCTCTTTCCTTCGCTTCCAGGCCGACATGGGCATCTTGCTGCTTTTCTGGATGGTGGTTTCCATGCTCGGCGGCCTGATACTTCTGCCGGCAGTGGTGGCGGTTATCAAACCGCGTTTTCTTTTCGGCAAGTCCCCTGCTTGAGAAGTCGGTTGTCAACGGAGCAGAGCATGTTAAGAGTGACGCTGATCATCTTGTTAACGGGCCTGATCGCCTGCGCATGTGCCAGCGGCGGGCAAGCTTGCCGCTGCCCCGAGATGCCGCAACGAGTAATCGCCTCCGATCAGAAAGATCAGCTCGATCTCGATCGATTGATGCACTCGGTGGTTCAGATACGGGTCAAGGTCTCCGAGCAGGCGCAGGCTGACAAACTGAAGGAGAGCTACGAGTACGGCACCGGTTTCTTTATCAATGAGCGCGGTCTGATCCTCACTTGTGCCCACGTGCTGTCGGGGGTCGACGATCCGCGCAACATAGTGGTCTTCAGGAACGGTAAGCCTCTCCAGGCTCGCCCGCTGAAAATCTACCGGGACGTCGACCTGGCTACTTTAATGGTGGACGCCGGCAAGACCGAACCCCTGCCGCTCGCCTCGGGCATGCCGCGTCTTGGCGAGCGGGTCATGGCAGTGGGGTTCCCCTACGTGGACGTCTTCAGGGACGCGACCCCGGCGGTAAGCTCGGGACACGTGGCAGGTAACGGACGCAAGATCGTCTACGAAGATCAGCCGGTGGATGACCTGCTGGTAACCGACGCCTTCGTGGCCGACGGCTGCAGCGGCGGGCCGCTGGTTGACGGCAAGGGACGAGTGGTCGGGGTGCTACGCTTCAACCTCGCCAAGAACGGCTCCTGGCTGGGCCTCAGCTTCGCCGAACCGATCTCGGCCTATCTTGAAAAAGTCGGGGCTTCTTCGGAAAAACATTAAGAGACCGATTCGGGAGGGGCCTTTTATTCGGGCGGGCGCAGCTTGCCCTGGGCGACGTAGTCCTTGGTCATGCGCTTGACCACACCGGTCAGCAACAGGATCGAAAGCAGGTTGGGGATGGTCATCAGCCCCAGGGCCGTGTCGCCGAAAGCCCACACCAGCTCGAGCGAGTAGACCGCTCCTAAAAAATGCATTCCGCAAAAGGCTATCCGGTAGGGCAGGATCCAGCGCTGACCGAGCAAATAAAAGGTTGCCCTGTCGCCGTAGTAAGACCAGCTTATGGCGGTGGAGAAGCCGAATAAAAAAACGGCCAGCGTTACCAACAGGTGACCGTAGCCTCCGGCGACCCGGCCCAATCCCCGGCGGAAGGCCCAGGCTGTCAGCGGCGAGCCGTTTTGCATGGCCCGTCCCTCGATGATCAGTACTCCCTTGATGGTAGCGCCTTGCAAGTCGAGTATTTTCGCCGCCGCTATATCGCCTTGCTTGATATCGACGAAACCGGAAAACAGCTCGGCCCTGGTTGGAAGCAGCGGGTCATGGGCCAGCAATATACGGACATCGTCGATCGTGCCGTGGTTGTATACGAACTGCAGATCCCGCGTGAGTCCGGATTCGATCGGCAGCCGACCGTTGACCAGGTCTTCGTCGCGCAGCTTGCCGTCCGTCTGAACTTTGGCTCCGGGCACGATGGCCTGTATGGCCGACTGGTTATTGCATATCAGGCGTTGTTCTTGCTTGTCGTGCCAGACGCCGGTGGTCAAAATTACCAGGCCCGTCATGGTGCAGATCACTAAAGTGTCGATGAACGGCCCCAGCATGGCCACCATGCCTTCGCGCACGGGCTCGTCGGTCTTGGCCGCCGCGTGGGCGATCGGCGCCGAACCCTGTCCCGATTCGTTTGAGAACAGCCCGCGCTTGACGCCCCAAGTCAGCATGAAAATGAAACCGCCCCCAGCGAAGCCGCCCAGCTCGGCAGCCGGCCTAAAGGCCGATGTAACTATCGTCTGCAGGGCCGGGATGACCTGGTCGTAGTTCAGGCCCAGGACAATCAGGCCGGCAGTTACGTATAACAGGGCCATGATCGGCACCAGCTTGCTGGTCACCCGCCCGATGCGCCGCACCCCGCCCAGGATAACGACCGCTACCAGCGCGCTCATCAGCAGGCCGCTGATCCAGGTCGGTATCGAGAGATCCTGGCGAAGCTGGTCCGCAACGGTGAACGATTGCACCGCGTTGCCCGAGCCGAAGGACGAGATGACCGTGAAGCAGGCGAAAGCGATCGCCAGCGGTTTCCAGCTCTTGCCCAGCCCGCGTTCGATCGAGTACATCGGGCCGCCGGCCGCCGAACCGTCGGGATTGATCGTCCGGTAGCGCATCGACAGGGTGCACTCGGTGTACTTGAGAGCCATCCCGAACACGGCCGTGACCCACATCCAGAAAAGAGCCCCGGGCCCGCCGTAGTGAATGGCGGTGGCAACACCTGCGATGTTGCCGATGCCGACGGTGGCCGAGAGCGCCGTTGTCAATGCCTGGAAGTGGGAAAGATCGCCCTTGTGCTCGGGGTCGTCGTAGCGGCCGCGCACCACCTGCACCCCGTGCCAGAAACGCCTTACCTGCACCCAGCCGAGACGAAAAGTCGTAATCAAGCCGGTGCCGACCAGCAGCAGCACGATCAGCGGCAGCACGTCCGGCCAGCCCCAGACGAAATTGTTCATCCCGTGGATGATCTTTTCGATAATCGATTGTTCGCCCGCCATGCCGTGTACAATTTCCAATTGTTTGCCGCCTGTCAAGCTGCATTTTTCTAAGGCAGGCCTGAACTGGTTGACTGGCCCTCTTGGTCATGTTTTTCTGAAAGTGCATGAAAGCCCGATATCCATTTCTGTTGATTTTGGCCACGGCCATCGCCGGTTGCCCGCACGGCGAGAAGGCATCGCTGCCGGAGATCGAGAAGAGCGCGGTGCCGGTCGCCAAGCCTGATGCGCGGGCCGGGCTCAAGCCGGTCGAACGTCCGACCTTCGACGCGCAGATGCCCGCGCCCTGCGAGAGTCACACCGCCTGCTACCTGGCCGCCAAGGACGCCCACGCCTCGGGCAAGCGGGCCGGCTACCTGCTGGCGTTACGCGACTGCGAGTACTACCGCGGGCGCTACCAGCTCGAGAAGTTCTACGGGATGTGTCTGTTGATTTTAGCCGACGCCTATCGTCATCTCGACAACTTCGAAGAGGCAAAGAACTGCTACCAGAAGTTCATAGACACCCAGCCCGATGATCACGAGTTGGCCTTGCAGGCCCGCGAGGGATTGGACGAGATCGAGGCAGGCGAGCGTGAGCCCGCCTTGTACAAGCGCTACCTCGAAGCGGTGTCATTGCTGGTGCGTTCCAACACCGAGCGTGACGAGCAGCTCGTCAAAAAGGCCGGGCGGATCCTCGAAGACATTCACTTGAAGCTCGCGGACTGGGATCTGGATGACAAGGTTCGTTACTTGCTCGACCAGATCGCAGGCCTGAGTAAAGATCCTAAAGCCGACCCTGCTCCGAAGGCAGTTCAAGCTCAGTGAGCATCTGACGACCCCTGGCTGTCCGGGGCATGACCTTTCCAGAATTCCTTTAGACTCTTCGCCAGATCATCGCTTAGCAACTCCGAGACGTCGAAGCGGTACCAGTGCTCCGGGAGACAGCGCGCCAGATCCGGCTCGGCAAACCGCCGACCCAGAAGCACGACCACACCTCTGTCGTCCGGCGAACGAATCACACGGCCCGCCGACTGGACTACTCGCTGCATGCCAGGGTAGAGCATTGCGTAGGCAAAGCCGAGTTCGTACTCCTTCTCGAAGTACTCCTGCATCAGAGCTCGTTCGAAACCGACACGGGGCAGGCCGGGTCCGACGACTACTGCACCGATCAATGCCTCACCGGGCAAGTCCACGCCTTCGGCGAACACACCGCCCATCACTGCAAGCAGCAGCGTCGCTTCGGATGCGTCGCGCATCTTCTGCAGCGTAAAAGTGCGAGCGCTCTCCGGCATACCCGGCAACTGGACCATGATCGAGGCCGGATCTATTGACAACCTGGTTTGCACGGCGGTCAGGAGACGGAAACTAGGAAAATAGGCGGCATAGCGCCCGGGCCTGGCCGCGACCACTTCGGATATCAGGCGGGCGATCTCGGTAAGGTGCAGGTCTCGCTCGCGGTAGGTGGTGGAAACCGTGGGTACGATCCGCACGGCCAGGTTCTCACTCGGGAAGGGCGAGGGTAGACAGGCGCAGACCGGATCCAAAGCGCTGAAGCCCAGCACGTCGCTGTAGTAGGATAAGGGTGTCAAGGTCGCGCTCATGGCCACCACTCCTCGGGCGCGAGCGTGACTCGCGGCCAGCCGAAGCGCCGGGTTGACACACAACACGCCGACGGCCGCGCCTTCCGGGCCCTCGGGCCCGGAGGCATACGGAACGAACTCGGGCGCATCCAGGGCCAGCACGTCGCGCAGGCGCTGCACCCTGGAGAGCAGGTCCACCAGCGGGTCGTCGCGATGGACGAGTCCGTGAGCGCGGTTGTACAGGGCGTAGGCAATCGTTGCGGCTTCGGCCTCAGCGGCGAAGGCCTGAAAGATCTCGAGCTGGTGATCCACCACCCGGCAGCCCTCGATGGCGGGCAGCTCGTCCTCTTCCGCCCGGCGCAGCCGGTCGAGAAGGTAGCGGTCCAGATCCGCTATCAGATTACCCAGGCGCTCGAACAGCGCCCCAGCGTCGATGCCGCCGGCGATCCCCGGAAGGTCGGGCAGCTCAGCGTGATCCCCTGGCGCCAGGAATTCGCCGCGATTCAGCCTGGCCCTGAGATCGAAAAGAAGGCGCCGGGTGATTACAGGAGAGTAGTACTGCCTTGCGCGATCGAACAGGTTGTGCGCCTCGTCCACGACGATCAGCGCAGGTCGTCGCGCGTCTTCGCCAAAGAGCGAGGTCAAAGCCACGCCGGGCCCGTAGGCGTGGTTGTAGTCGCCGATGATCAGGTCGACCCGGGGTACGAGCTCCAGTGCCAGGCTGTGCGGACACAGGCGGTTCATCTCTCCGGCGGCGAACACGGCTTCGGGTTCGATTGGACCGTCGCTAGAGAGCAGCTCATCCAGGACGTTGCTGTTGTCCAGACGCTCATGGAAGTCTCTCAGCAAGGGACAGATGTCGGGGTGGCAAAGCAGGCTGCCGGGCGGGCACATCTGCTCCTTGGCGCGTAAAGCCAGGCACTTGAGCGCGCCGGGCTCGAGGTCGCTGGCCCGGCAAATGTCCGAGAATGTGCGGGCCACGAGCTGCCTTTGAGTCGTCTTGGCCGTGGCAAACAGCACGGGCGCATCCTGTGACAGCGCATGGCGCAGGCTTGCCGTCAGGGCGCCGGCGGTCTTGCCGATGCCGGTCGGGGCCATCACCAGGGCCGGTCTCCCGTCGGCCAGGGCCTTTTCCAGAAGCCCGCTGAACTCTTCCTGATACCGGCGAGGGTTGGGGTAGGGAAAGCGCAGCCGTTCGGCGATCCGGGTCAGGCGCCCTGCCCGCTGGCGGTCGAGCTCGGCTTGAACCACAAAACGGCGAAGCACCAAAGACAGCTGCTCGCGGGTGGCCTCGGGTTCCAGCGGCAGAGACAGTTCGAGTTTGAGGCTTTGATCGAGCAGCGAGACCAGAACCAGCCTCAACTCGATCGCGCGATCCGGCCATTGCTCAGCCGCGGCCAGCCCGTAGAGCCGAGCCTGGAGCGCGTACTCCGGAAAGCTCTCGGGTCGTGCACGCGCAAGCTCCGCGCCGTTGAGAGTCACGGACTTGACCTCTTCGATCAGCAAGCCTTTGGAAGTGTCGATCAGCCCGTCGATGCGGCCGTTCAGGTTTGCGTCGTACCCGTCGACCTGGTGGTGGAGATGCACGGCGACCTCTGAACTGAAGCCCTCGATCGCCGACGCGCGTTGGTCGCGGTAAAGGGCGTGGATTCGTGAGCCCAGTTCGGCGCGGGCTCTACCGAGCAGACCCAGGCCGCGCTGTCCGCTTTGCAGGGCCTCGGCCGCCTCACGAATCGAGACCTGGATGCTTTTTTGTTCGAGGTTTATACGCAGCGGCATGGCTGTAAGTGACCACAGGACGGGCAACGGGTCAACGACTCAGCAATCCCTTCTCCCGAACATGTTGACCGGCCGGGCCCGGTTGTGATTTTCTGCGGTTGACATGCTCCAGAGACTGTTCAAGCTCAGCGAGCACGGGACGACCATCAGGGCCGAAGTGCGCGGCGGCCTGGTGACCTTCCTGACCATGTCGTACATCATCTTCGTCCAGCCCGGGGTGCTGGCCGCGGCCGGGATGGATTTCGGGGCGGTCATGGTGGCCACCTGTCTGGCCTCGGCGCTGGCGACCTTCGTCATGGCCTTCGGGGCCAACTACCCGGTAGCCTTGGCGCCTTGCATGGGCGAGAACTTCTTCTTTGTCACCGTGGTGCTGGGAGTGGTCACCGGCTCGGCCGTCTCGTGGCGCATAGCGCTGGCCGCGGTGTTCGTCTCCGGGGTGCTGTTTCTGTTGTTGTCGTTGTTCCGGCTGCGCGAGGCGATCATCGAAGCGCTGCCGCTATCGCTCAAGTATGCAATCCCGGCCGGAATAGGCATCTTCATCGCTCTTATCGGCATGCAACAGGGCGGCCTGGTGGTGGCCGCCAAGGGCTCGATGATAAAGCTCGGCGATCTCACATCGGGACCGGTGTTGTTGACCCTGTTCGGACTCCTGCTGACGTCGATACTGATGGTGCTCAAGGTGCGCGGCGCCATCCTGTGGGGCCTGCTGGCGGCGACTCTGGCAGGGCTGCCCTTCGGCCTGACCACCTATCACGGGCTGGTCGACCTGCCCCCGGACATCTCGCCGGTGTTCCTGGGCATGGATCTGCCCGGGCTGCTGGACGTCGCCATGATCCCGGTAGTGGTGATCTTCTTGTTCATGGTGTTGTTCGACACCATCGGCACCCTGGTGGGCGTGGGCCAGCAGGCCGGGCTCTTGAAGAACGGCAGGCTCGAGCGGGCCGGCCGGGCGCTTTTGTCGGACGCGGTCGGAACCACGGCCGGCGCGCTTCTGGGCACCTCGACCGTCTCTTCCTACATCGAGTCGGCCGCCGGCGTGGCGGCCGGCGCGCGCACCGGACTGGCCGCGGCGGTCTGCGGCCTGCTGTTCTTGCTGGCCTTGTTTTTCTTTCCTCTGGTTCAGATGGTCGGCGGCGGGGTCGAGCTGAGCAAGGGAGTCTTCCTGCATCCGGTAACCGCCCCGGTCATGATCCTGGTCGGATCGATGATGATGCGGGCGGTTCGCGAGATTCCCTTCGACGATCCCTCCGAGGCCATTCCGGCCTTCCTGGTTGTGATCGGCATGCCGTTGACGTATTCTATAGCGGACGGCCTGGCGCTTGGTTTCATCGCTTACCCGATCTTGAAACTCTTTTCCGGGCGAGCCCGCGAGGTTCCGTTGCTGGTCTACATCATGGCCGTGCTGCTGGGAGGCGTCTTCGCGCTCAAGGCCGTGGTCGGCGCGAGCTGAGTGACGAGGTACACGATGAAAACGCTGGTTGAAGTATTGCTGGTCATGCTGCTCGTGGTTCTGCCGGGCTGCGGCGGCGAGTCCGTTTGTCCCGCGGGATGGGTTGCAACTGAAGGAGATTGCCTGCCCGACGCCGATCTCGACGGAGTGCCGGACGTCGATGACAACTGCCCGCAGGATAGCAACCCCGACCAGGCCGACACCGACGGCAACGGGGTCGGCGACGCCTGCGACCAGCAAGCGCCCGACGCCGACGGAGACGGGGTGGCCGACGACCAGGACAATTGCCCCGAAGATCCGAATTCGGAGCAGACAGACTGGGACAATGACGGTATCGGCGACGCCTGCGCCGCGCAGGACGGCACGCCCGAGCATCCGTTCATCATCTATTCGGACGGAACACTGCCGTCCCACTACGTTTTCACCGATCGGCAGGACACCGCCGAGGCGCAGTCTTCCGCGTTCGACTCGTACCCGCCAAACACCATCGACGAGTCCGGTCCTGAGTACATCTATGTCTTGACCCTGGCCAAGGCCTCGCGGGTGACGGCCGAGATCTTGAGCCCCGAACCGAGTGGTGTCGACATCGATGTGCAACTGCTTTCTTCACTCGATCCTCTCGAGCTGATTGCGCGCAGCGACCGCGGGGTCTATGCCGAGCTGGATCCCGGCAGCTACTTTATCTCGCTGGACAGCTATGCAGGCTCCGGATCAGCGGCCGTGGGTCAGTATGTCCTGGACGTTTCGGTCAGGCCGCTCACGCCGCCGCCCGAGGAAACCTTCAACGATTACGTTCTGGCCGCGGTAGATTACCTGTATGACAACTACGGCCTGCTGGGCTACGACTCGGCCGTTTTGACCCACGACATTCCTTACGGTTCGTACGGCGTGGTCAGCGCCAGCGCTCCGCCGCGCACCATGTGCGTGGCGGCGGCGCTGGAAGTTATATTGACGGCCATGCAGATTTACGAGGAAGACACCGGAGATTCGACCGTTTGGGATTACTTGCCCGAGATCTCTTTCGAGAGGCTGGGCGCGGGCGACCTGCGCGGGCACGTCTGGGTCAACTACGATATAAACGCGGGCGGCACGGCCGATGCGCTGCGCCACTTCGGCATGGGCATGACGGTGCCCTTCGAGCAGCTCCGGCCGGGATCGTTCATCAACCTCAACCGAACCAGCGGCACCGGTCACGCGGTGGTGTTTCTGGCTTTCATCGACATCGACGGCAACGAGTCGCCCAGCTGGCACGAGGGAGTGGTCGGCTTCAAGTACTTCTCTTCCCAGGGAGGTTACGACGCAGGCGCGGGCGGGCTGGACTATCGCTACGCGGTCTTCGACGAGTTCGGCGAACCGACTATGCCCGGAAAACGCGATTTGCACATCATCTACTCTGAGGATCAGAAATACCTGAACACCGGAATGCTCTACGAACCTTCGCTGTGGCTGCCCAGCGCCCGCGTGCTGGGAATCAGTACCCGCTCCAGCTCGGGCGAGATGTCGGTGTTCGATCCTGTCTACTTCGACGGTGTGACCTTCGACGACCAACGTCGGTAAAAGTACAACATACCTGAGGGTCTCTTTCCATTCCTGCGGAACTCGCAGGTTTACGCACCGGCCCAAACCGCCGGCGCGTAATTCCTGCTCAGACAGGTCCTCGGAATGGAAAGAGACCCTCAGGTATGTTGTACTTTTGAGCACTTACAAGTTACGTCGCCGAACTCCAGGAGATCTCGAAGACGCATGCCGAGCCGCCCCGGCAGACGCACTCACGTTCACAGACCACCGGCAACAAGCCGCCCTGAAGCCGGCTGGCCGCCTCGTAGTAACCAAGGGCGCTTTGGCAAAAGACCTTCGAGTAGCACAGATAGTCTAACATGCTCAGCCGGCAGGCCGTGGACTCGATGCGCTCGTATTGCGCCCGGCCGAAGTCGAGAAACAAGCGGTGATGCATGGCCACTCTCTCGAAGAACTTGTGAGGGTCTTCTTTGCGGAAGGCCCGGTAGACCCCGTTCAGGTTGACCTCGGCCGAGTGGCGGCCGAGGTCGCGGTAGATTTCATCGGGCGGCTGGTCGGGCGAGCAGACATCGGCGATGGCCCGATCCGTCTCGACCACGAACCTGAAAGGATACCATCCGTTCGCCAGTATTCCGCTGGTTAAAGCCTTGCCCGTATCGGGGCTGACTCGTCCAATCACCGCATCTAGCGCATCGAGGTCGTGACGTTCCACAACCCACTCGATGTGAGCCCGAAACATGCCGCCCTTGATGCGTCCGCCGTCAAGCTTCTCGTGTAGGTCGATAGTCAATCTGCGACATTTTAGCGCGAATCGCATAGGATGGAAAAATAAAAGAGCCCGCGGTTTGTGATGAATCCCGTGCATATGCGATAATTTGGGTCGCGTCGGAAAAAAGTTGAGACACTATCTGCTCTGTTCGGGTCTTGAAAATGGAACGCGAATGAACGAGGAGGTTTTTTTCCTGGCCGAGAAAGCCCGGGACGGCGATGAAGAAGCCGTCGGCCGCCTGTTCGAGCTGTTCCGTATGCGGGTGGTTCGCTTCTGCCTCTCGTTTGCCAGAATCGACCAGGCCGATGCGCACGACATCACCCAGGAGGTGTTCATACGGGCATTCAGAGGCATCGGCCGGCTGCGTGAGGCGAAAAGCTTCGAGAGTTGGCTGCTGGTCATCGCCAGGAAGAGATGTCTGAGCTTTCTGTCGCGCACAAAGAGACGCCGCGAACAGATGCGGCAACTTCGAGACGAAGCCGGAGCAAGTCATGCCGGAGATGATGGGGAATCCAGGATGAAGCGCATCGAGAAAAAGATGGTGGCCGAAGAGATTGAGCGGCTGCCCGACTCGGCGCTCAAAGAGGCCGGCCGGCGGTTTTATCTGGCCGGCGAGGACACCGCCCAGATTGCCGCGGCATTGGATGCCCCGGTAAGCAGCGTGACAACCTGGCTGAGCCGCTTCAGGGGCAAGATCAGAAAAAGACTTCTGGCGCGCGTGTTGATCCTGCGCGGACACGGCGGTGCACGCCAATGAAACAGCACCTGAACCGCGAATTATTGGAAAGGCTGCTCGCAGGGCGCTTGAGCGTCGCCGAGGAGCGTGAACTTTTTTCGCACCTGGTGGAAGACTGCGAAGAGTGCGAGAATTTCATGGCCGCCCTCGACGACGAACAAACGGGCTTGTTGATCGAGATCATCGAACGCGCGAATGAGGCCGCGGATCTTCCGCCCGCCGCGCGCGAGCAGGTCCTGGCCGGCCGACCGGGCAGGTTCTTGGGGATACCGCTCAGGCTCGTGCCCGTTGCCGGGATTGCTATGCTTGCCGTGATCGGTTTCAGCCTGGCTCTGGTCCATTTTTCGATGCCGGACGGGGGAGAGACGACCAGGATCAAGGGCACGGAAGAACAAGTCAAAGCGCCGGCTGTCGAACTTACGCTTGGACGCCTGCGGACGGATGCGAACAACGCGACCAACATCGAACGGATCGCTTCGGGAGTGAAAGTTTCCCAGGGAGAGCGCCTGGCGTTTCGCATAGACACCAGCGGGCCTTGCTATTTGTATCTGGCCTGCCTGGATTCCGGCGCGATCGAGATGTTGTCGCCGGATTCCGGCCGGGCTCCCGTTCATCACCCGGGCGGCGCATATACTCCAAAGTTCGCGGGGCGCGCGGCGGCATTTTCTCTGAAAGGTCATGCGGGAAAACTGAGTTTCATTTCTGCGTGCGCAGTACGGCCCCTTCAGCGACCGGAAGATATTCTGCGAAGGGCTGCAAAATCACTCGGGCCCGCGGAAATGGTATCATTTGATGTCGTCGACTTGACGGTTACAGAAGAGGCGGACGAGCCTTGAAAATCGTCTCGACAATTCTGCTCTTGGCCCTGGCCGGGCTCGGCGCCTGCGCAACCAGCGGTCGCCCCAAGGGCGCCCTGGAGCCCCTGGTCGACCTGGATCCCGCGATTGTCTCCGGCGCGCTCGGCCCACGCCGGCTTGCACTGCTGGTCGGGATCGACCATTTTGCAGACGAGCGCTGGCCGGCATTAAAGCATGCCCGTAAAGACGCTCTGGATCTGGGAGCCCTGCTCGAAGATCCCAAGCAAGGCCGTTTCGATCAGGTCGAGATCCTGGCTGACGCCGGCGGTGAGAGCCTTGCGAGTATGCAAAGCGCAATCGATCGCCTGAGTGCCTCGAACACCAGCCGCTTCGACACCGTGCTTCTGTATTTCTCAACCCACGGCACGTTGGCCCGGGAGCCTAACGGCGATCTGCGGCGTTACCTGGTGGCCAGCGACAGCAACCAGAATCGCGTGCGCCGTACCGCTTTAGCGGTCGACGAATTGCTCGGGCGCTTCGAACGCATGCCCTCGGCCCGCAAAGTGCTGATTCTGGCCGCTTGCACTTCTGGCTCGGGCAAGTCGGCCCTACCGGACCGTTTGGCCCGCGAGCTTGCAGGTACCAAGGGGGGGACTTTTTTCGTGCGGCCGCTCGAAGAGATCAGCCGGGCCACCATGGTGCTGACCGCCAGCTCATGGGGCGAGGCCGCCCGCGAGGATGACAAGCTGGGACATGACATCTACACCAATTTCCTGATCGAGGCGCTTACCGGCAAGGACCAGGACGGCGACGGGGCGATCACCGCCAGCGAGGCCCATGCCTACGCCATGGAGCACACCTACTACTTCTCGCAGGGCCGCCAGCGTCCTCAGATGGAGTCGAGCATTATCGGGGCAGATCCGATAGTGCTCAGCGGCCGCCGGGTGCGGCCGGCCGATCCGGTGCTTTTCTCCTTCCTGCCCCGTTTCGAGGGCATGCGGGTGACGGTGGACGGCAGGGACAAGGGAAAGCTGCCCGCGCGCCTGGTGCTCGAACCGGGGTCGCACCGGGTGGTGGTCTCGGACAACGGCGACCGTCCGGCCCTGGATGAGAAGATCGAACTACGTCGCGGAGATCGGGTGACGGTCGAGGAACTCATGCATAATATCGAGCCCCACTGGCACGTCGTGGCCCGCGGGGGATACCAGATGTTCCTCGATGCCGGTGTGCGCCGGAGCCTGGTGGCCCCGGCGCCGGTGGCGGGCATCTCTATTTCGAGAATCGACTTTCCGCTTCAATGCTTCGAGACCGGCCTGGATTTTGTCGCCGGCGGGGGTGGACAGAGCCTCGAGATAGGCGGGCTTTCATTCTCCCAGGATCTGGTCGAGATTGCCTACGGCTTGCAGATGCTATACCGCTTCGATCTCGGACCAGTCTCGCTTCTGGTAGGCCCCCGCCTGGCCGGTCTGCACCTGCTGCGGCGTAATCTGTCGATCGTCGGTGAGAACCAGCACTATTTCAATTTCTCTCCGGGCCTGGTTGCCGGCCTGCGCCTGAAAATGTTTGCCGGGATCTCGTTCGATATCGAGGCACGGGTTCACTTTTTTACTGTTCATACCGACACCGAGAACATGGATCTAGGCTACCTGGATCTTTTCGGCGGTCTTGGATGGGCCTTTTAGGTATTGGGAGGTGTGTTATGAAACGTCTATCGATTATCGCGATCATGCTGCTGGTCACCGGCTGCGGCTATCTTTCCAACGAGGCCTACTGGACGGGAGAAGGGCTGGTGCACGGTCGGGTACTGGTCACCGGGCAGCCGCTCGTGGGAGCGCAGGTGTTCGTGATCGGAGAACCGGAGAGAATGACAACAACTGCTGCCGACGGTTCGTTCGAGATCGTCGCCTCGGCCGGCACGGGCAAGACGCTGGGGGTGATCTGGGGAGCCAGCCTTGGGCTGCAACACGAGTTCGACCTGGCCGGAGAAGGTGACCTCGATCTGGGCGATATCGAACCCGGGACAATCG
>Ga0315535_1000245_pt1 | contig 37871 bp, 38 predicted proteins | sample SalMarSW160220MG_2_FD_203092 | JGI IMG/M metagenome (GOLD analysis project Ga0315535, IMG submission 203092) | Salt marsh sediment microbial communities from the Plum Island Ecosystem LTER, Massachusetts, United States - Salt Marsh Sediment SW1602-20 ... | reverse complement strand
GCTGGGCGAAGTTATTGTGACGGCGAAGGCACTTAAGAACAATGAAAATGCTTTGCTTACAGTCCAGGTAAAATCACCAAAGCTTTTTGATGCAATTACATCGGACCAGTTTTCAAAGGTAGGAGCAAGCGACGCTGCCGGAGCTTTAAAGAAAGTTACCGGTGTGACAATTTCTGATGGGAAATATGTTTTTGTGAGAGGTCTGGGTGACCGTTATAGTAAATCCACACTTAACGGCTCCGATATACCCAGTCTCGACCCAAATAGAAATGCAGTCCAGCTCGACATGTTTCCCTCCAACCTGATTGATAATATTATTGTCTATAAAACTTTCACACCTGAACTTTCCGGTGATTTTGCCGGAGGTATAATTGATATTGCCACAAAGGATTTCCCTGAATCTTTTAATCTTCAGTTATCGGCTGGGACTGAATATAATAAACAGGCCAACCTTAATGATAATTTTTTAGTAGCTAAAGGAAGCAGCACTGATATCCTGGGTTTCGATAACGGATTCAGGTCGTTACCTGCTGAAATAAATCAATATACACCTGAAAATTTTCCTGATCCGTATCTCGATCCTGCAGGCATCACAGAAGTCTCCAGGGCATTTAAAAACAGGCAGTTCCAGCCCACAAAGGCGCCACAGTTCCTTGATCATAACATGAGTTTTTCTGTAGGAAACAGAGTGCATCTTTTTGGTAAGGAATTAGGATTCATTCTCGGTTTATCGTATAGCAGAGATTTTACAAACTATACAAATGGTACCCAGAATGTGTATGAGGGTATCAGTGAAGGACAGATGACTCTTAACAATGATGTTCTCTCTGCAACCAGGGAACAGAAATCAACCGATGAAGTATTAGTAGGGACATTATTTAATTCCACTTATAAAATAAACTCTTTTAATAAAATCAGTATTGGTATCCTGGCAAATCAGAGTGGAATAAGTGATAACAGGTTTCAGGACGGGTATAAGCTTGATACAAATCCCGATTCCACCGACCGGCTGCAAAACCGTGGAATTGCCTATACGGAGCGTTCATTTATTAATGGTCAAATAAGAGGTGAGCATGTTATAAACTCATTAAATAAGCTCATTCTTAACTGGAGTAATTCCTATACAATTTCATCAATTAATCAGCCGGATCTGAGACTTCTCAGAAATGCCTACAGCATAAATGATCAGGGCGATTCAATTTTCTATATCGGTAATAACGAAAAACCTTACCGTTACTTCAGAAATTTAAGTGAAACCAACAATAACAGCAAAATTGATTTTACACTGCAGGTAATCTTAGGTGGAATTAAATCAAAAATAAAATTCGGAGGGGCCTACACCTATAAAGAGAGATCATTCAGAGAAAGTGCTTATTACTACAGCATTCATTATAATAAGACATATAGTGGAGATGTATCAGGATTCTTTACAGATGCAAATCTTGGTTATAACGGCAATGAGCTCAGGAATTACCTGATAACAGATTTTGCAGCACCAAATAACTTTGATGCCTATCAACACCTGCTTGGGACCTACATTATGATCGAAAGTGCAGTATCAGAAAAACTTTCAGTTACAACAGGGGTCCGGTATGAAAGAACAAAAATGTATCTGAAGGCATTTGATAGCACAATAGGGAATATTGATGTTAATGATCTTCTGCCTTCTTTTGCTATGATATATCATTTCAGACCGGAAATGAATATCAGGTTTTCTGCCAACAGAACACTGGCCAGACCATCATTCAGAGAATTTGCACCTCTGGCAACGTATGATTTTATAGGCGGATATATTCAAAATGGAAATCCACATCTGACAAGTACAACGATTAATAATTATGATCTGAGATGGGAAATGGTCCCTAATAATGGTGAATACCTGGCAGTTAGCCTGTTCTATAAACCCTTTTACCAGCCAATTGAAAATACACAGATCCCCAGTGCCGGAGGTTCAGGCAGTCAGTTCCAGTACAGAAACGTAGACAAATCAACACTATACGGAGCTGAGCTTGAGGCCAGGAAATATCTTGGAGCATTTGACACATGGTTACACCATTTTAAAGTGTCGACCAATTTTTCATATATCTATGCTTTTTCCAGGATTACCAGTGAGGAACTCCAAAGTATTCATATATGGGATCCGGGAGCCTCAGATACAAGACCCATGTATAACCAGGCGCCATATTCAGTAAATGCAAGCCTCTCTTATCAAGATGATAAAAAAGGATGGGAGTCATCAGTTAATTTTAACATGACAGGAAAAAGGTTAATTGTTTATCAGATCGATCTTCCTTCCATTTACCTTAAGCCAATGCCTGATTTGAACTTCACAGTTAAGAAAAATATGGGAAAACATTTTTCTGTACGCTTCAGAGCTAAAAATCTTTTAAATAACACATATTCGGAAGAAATGACCCTGGGTGGAAATACATACTATACAACAAGGTATAAGATGGGCAGATCATATTCATTATCCTTAACCTATAAACTCAACTAAAGAATGTTGAAAAACACTAAGTACTTTTCTCCAGTATTAATAATGGGTCTTTTTTTTACTTCATGTCAGCCCTCTGCCAATAAGAATTATCTGTTTAATGCAAATAAGATTTCTTATGGCCTTTCTCCTGAAAAAGTAATTAAACTGATAGGAGAAAAACCTGATTCATCATTTGACAAGATCATAATAGGAAAGAAGAGGTTCATAATGTTATATTTTAACAGGGATTCATCTGAATTCCGTTTTGATAATAACAAGAAACTGATTGAAGTGATAGTTAATAAGCCGGAATTCCCTTTTTCTCGCCATACAATCATTGAATTTGGTCTGCCTTACCGGAGTCCTTCACATATAGACACAACAGCTTTTATTGAATGGCGTAATATCTATGATAACTTTGACATTGTTAATTTTTACCTTGTAGGAGATAAGCGGTATAACAGATCAGTTCATTATAAAATCTATTTTAGGCCCGGGAAATAACAGTATCCCTCAAAACAGATTCTTCTGTCTCATCTCTCCTATTCATTTTCCCGAATTATTTGAAATTGGTCACAGACAAATTATTTGTGTTTATTTCTATATCTTAATATATAATCATACAATTACTTAACTTTGAAGAAAATTAAACTGTCCTGCTTATTAAACAGATAATAAAAATATGAATACTGATACAAGGCTTGCCGTATTAATTGATGGTGATAATATTCCATCCGCGCACGTAAAGGAAATGATGGAAGAAATTGCAAAATATGGTAACCCGACCATAAAAAGGATATATGGTGACTGGACCAGACCGTCACTGAGCAGATGGAAGACATTACTTCTCGAAAACGCAATTACACCCATCCAGCAGTATGGATATACCACCGGGAAAAATGCAACAGATTCAGCAATGATCATAGATGCCATGGATGTACTCTATTCAGGAAAAGTTGACGGTTTTTGTCTTGTCTCCAGCGACAGTGATTTTACCCGTCTTGCCACCCGTTTGCGGGAAGCAGGAATGACCGTAATCGGAATAGGGGAACGTAAAACTCCGGAACCTTTCATTGTTGCCTGCGACAGATTTATTTATATTGAAATACTCAAAACCCAATCGAAGGACGGGAGTTCAAAGGAGGAAAGAAACAAAGAAAAGAAGGATGAAGTTGAAAAAATAACCCCTAAAGTTATCAAGCTTATCGCCTCCACCATATCCGATCTGGCTGATGAAGATGGCTGGGCCTTTTTGGGAGATGTGGGCAGTCTACTTCAGAAAAAACAACCTAATTTCGATTCAAGGAATTATGGTTTTCAAAAACTAACGCCAATGATCAATTCTATCAACCGGTTTGAAATAGAACAAAGAGAAGGTTCTAAAGGAAAATTTAAGTTAATCTACGTTAGAAATAAGGATTAAGGCTAAATAGTGATCAATTAACCGGTCAGTAAATTAATAACTGATCACTTAGGTTGGCATTCCAAATTATTGATTATCTTCGCACTGGAAATGAGTTAAAGAATTCAGAAAGAAAGTCCTTATTTAGCCAATATTTTATTGTTAAGTTTTGTACCTGCCTGGCTTTAAACTCTTTAAATTTTATTCATTAAATTTATTAGTATGAACATCTATGTTTCAAACTTAAGTTTTGACGTCAATGACGCTGACTTAAAAGAATTGTTTGAAGAATACGGTCAGGTATCTTCAGCAAAAGTTATAATTGACAAAATGACCGGTAATTCGAGGCGTTTTGGTTTTGTAGAGATGGCCGACAAGGCCAATGGACAAAAAGCCATTGATGAATTAAACCAGTGTGAATATGACGGTAAAGTCATAAACGTGAACATGGCAAAACCGAGGACTGAGGGTTTTAATAACGGCTCCTCAGGCAGAAGGAGCAACAATAGTGATTTCAATTCCAGGAGAAGCAGTTTCCGGTATTAAAATATTCATTGTATTTTACATTGAGGGTGTCTCGAAAGGCACCCTCTTTTTATTTCATATCGATCCATGATTTAGGATGAAGATGAACATATATTAACGTCATGTTCAGAAAGATCAAAATATTGGACATCTGTGGTAAAAATTCAATGTAGAGAAACGAAAATTTTAAATCTCAATCCAGTAGTGTCAATTTCTTGTTACCTCAAGAATACAACTTCAGGCATACGACCGCCACAGGCAAACACTGTTTTAAAATAACTACACCCAGGAGAAGTAATCTATACTTCACCAAGGGGCAGTGGCTTTGTGGAGCTACATATGGAAAGTCTTTTAAGCTATCTGAATGAAGATATCAAATACCCAAATTATCTATTAAAATGGGTATTGCATATTATCATTCTGAGGCGATTCATCCTTTTCAGGACGGAAATGGAAAAAAGGAAGAATTCTTAACCTGATGTACATTGTAAACTCCGGACTATTAAGTCAACCTGTTCTTTATCTCCCGTGGTATATAATTACTATAAACTCATTACTATATATTTAAATATCTGTGAATTATGTAAGTTTTCCCAGTAATTGTATAACATATACTGCAATTAATAAATGTATTTTTATGCAGCGAAAATATCATCGTAATTGATGACTATTGGTATTCACTTAAATAAAGAAGATTTTCAATCGCACACGACTTAATTGAAAGTGATATGAGTAAAAGTGTAAACCCGGATTTAACGACAAATTCTGAAAAAAGAAATGTAAAACTTGCCGATGACTTAACCATAGCCAGGGAAGAGAAAGCAGAACTTGTAGATGAATTAATCATTGCCAGGGAAGAGAAAGCAGAACTTGTAGATGAATTAATCATTGCTAAAAAAGATAAGGCTGACCGAGCAGCAGAATTACAAATTGCTAACAAAGAAAAATCAGAACGTGCTGCTGAGTTAGCCATTGCCAATGAAGAGAAGGGGAAACGTGCTGCGGAATTGGTTTTTGCCAATGCTGATAAAGCAAAACGTGCTGCGCAATTGGTTATTGCCAATGCTGATAAAGCGAAACGTGCCGCGGAATTGGTTATTGCCAATGCTAAGAAAGGAAAACGTGCAGATGAATTAATCATCGCTAATAATGAAATTATTTTTCAAAATGAAGAAAAGTTAAAGCTTGCGGCAGAGTTGGTCATAGCTGACGTAAATAAAACAAAACGTGAAGCAGAGTTGGTCATAGCCAACATTGAGAGAACAAAACGAATAGCAAAATTAATCATTGAGGAAGAAGAACTTTCCTTTCAAAAGGAGGAAAAGTCTACCCGTGTAGCAAAGTTGGTAATAGCTGATGCAGAGAAAGCAAAGCATTCAGCAGAGTTGGTAATTACTAACATAAAGAAGGCAAAACGTTCTGCAGAGTTAGTCATTGCTAATATTGAGAAAGCAAAACGTTCTGCAGAGTTAGTTATTGCGAATAAAGAACTTGTTTATCAAAAAAGTGAGAAAGCAAAACGTTCTGCAGAGTTAGTCATTGCGAAAGTATCGAAAGCAAAACGTTCTGCAGAGTTAATCATTGCTAATATTGAAAAGGCAAAACGTGCAGCAAAATTTGTCGTTATCAGCAAGGAGCTAGTTCTTTCACAAGAGAAAGAAAAACTAATAGAAGAGTTAACTACGGTAAACGAAGAGCTTATTCATGAAATTGAAAAGCGAATACGATCTGATGAGGCAGTGAAAGAGATAAATGAAAAATATATAAAAGCGTTCCAGTCATCCCCGTATTTAATCATATTAACAAGGATGAAAGATGGAAAAATCATTGAAGTCAACGATACCTTCGTCTCGATTTTTGGTTTCACCAAAAACGAGGCACTATCTAATTCAACAATTGGACTTAACATATGGAAAAATAAAGAAGACCGAAAATCAGTAATAGCTATTCTTCGTTCTGGTAAGGATATTGAAGGAAAAGAATTCCAATTCAGGAAAAAGAACGGAGACATCATGACTGGTTTGTTTTCCGCTAAAATCATTCATGTCAATAATGAGCCTAACATTATATCCAGTATTGACGACATGACTGAACGTATACAGGCTAAGAATTTATTAAAAGAAAGCGAATATAAATCCATTTCAATAATGGAAAATTCTGCGGATGCCATTTTCATAACAAATCAGCAAGCTGAGTACATATATACCAATAAGCAAGTTACGGCTCTGCTTGGATATACATCAGAAGAAATGAAAAGGAAGACAATCGTAGATATTACACCCCCGGATAAACATGAAGAAATTTTTAAAATTTTTATTAAAATATTAAAGGAAGGCAAAGGGTTCACAGAAATTGAACTTTTAAAAAAAGACGGTAACTACATTTCAACAGACCTTAACGCTGTTGTATTGCCCGATGGTACGGTATTTGGAAGTTGCAGAGACATTACAGAACGCAAACAGGTTGAATCGGAACTAATTATAGCTAAAGAAAAAGCTGAAGAAAGCGACAGGCTTAAATCCGCTTTTCTTACCAATGTGAGCCATGAAATACGTACCCCAATGAACGGAATACTCGGATTTACAGAACTACTGAAAGAACCAAACTTATCAATTGATGACCAACAGGATTTTATTCGGACCATACAGATTAGTGGTGCCCGCATGCTCAATACTATCAACAGTATTGTAGATATGTCTAAAATTGATTCAGGACTAACAAACGTTGACATAAAGGAAACGAATCTTAGTAAGACAATTGAATTCACTTATAAGTTCTTTAAACCGGAAGCTGAAATTAAAGGATTACAATTATTATTTAAGAATGGTTTGCCAGCCAAAGAAACCATCATAAAAACAGACAATGAGAAGGTCTATGGGATACTGACTAACCTTGTTAGAAATGCCATCAAGTTTACTTACGAAGGTTCAATAGAATTCGGCTATGAGAAAAAAGGAGAATACCTTGAATTTTATGTACAAGATACGGGTATAGGCATTCCCCAGGGACAACGCCAAATGATTTTTGATAGATTCAGACAGGCAAGTGATTCTTATAACAGAGGTTATGAAGGTAGCGGTTTGGGTTTATCCATAGCGAAATCTTATGTAAAAATGCTTGGTGGAAAGATATGGGTAGAAAGCGAAGAAGGCAGCGGTTCAACATTTTATTTTACCATTCCATATAATAAAGTATCGGAAGAAAAGGCAGGAATAATCAAAGACCGTTTTGCACAACATAAAGAACCTCAGTTAGAAAACCTTAAAATATTGATTGTCGAGGATGATGAAATATCGAATTCATTTCTGTCACAAACGCTCCAAAAAATCAGCAAAGAAGTCTTACATGAAAAAGCAGGAGTTGAAGCCATTGAGGCTTGTCGAAATAACCCCGACCTTGATTTAGTTTTAATGGACATCAGAATGCCAGGAATGGATGGATTGGAGGCCACTCGTCAGATACGTCAGTTTAACAAAGATGTGATTATCATTGCGCAAACAGCCTATGCATTTGCTGGGGACAGAGAAAAGGCTTTAGAGGCAGGATGCAACGATTATATCTCAAAGCCAATTATTAAGACCTTGATGTATGAATTAATTAAAAAGCATATCATTAAATAATATGAGTAAATCAGTAAGATGAAATATCCGGAAAAGACTAAAGACCAACTTATAAGTGAGTTGCAGAAAGTGCAACAGAAGTATGATTCCTTAAAGGAATTGTACGATTCTGACATCATCGAAATCGAACAGGCAGAAGAGGTATTAAAGAATACTGAAGAGATGAAACGGGTTTTGAAATTCATTACACTTTTTGATTTCGCTTCTGAACAAATATTCACTTTAAATAAAGACTTTGTTTTAAATTTTGTAAATGAATCAGCTGCCCGAAAATTCAATTCATCATCAGAAAATTTGATTGGAAAAAGTTTAGACGAACTATTTCCCTCCGAACACCTTGAATTATTGAAGTTACCTATACAGAAAGTTTTTAGTACTGGATTAGCCCAATATCATGAAAAGGAAACAAAAATATTAAATAATAGTGTATGGCTCCATACTTCTTTTTCGCCCATCTATTCCTCAGACAGAAGCCAAATAATTTCTGTTCTTGGTATTTCCACCGATATAACGGATCGCAAATTAGTAGAGATGAAACTACAAGAAAGCGAAGGGAAATACAGAACTTTGTTTGAAAATATCCCAATTGGAATTGGTGTCACGGATTTGACTGGTAAGCTTATAGCTTTTAATGACGCAATACTTGCACCCGGCAGCTATTCCCGTGATGATTTGATAAGAATCGGAAATGTAGAGAATCTTTATTATAATCTTTCTGACCGGGAAACACTTATTGCTTTATTAAAAGAAAAGGGAACCATTAAGCAGCACCATATAAAGTTAAAGCGCAAAGACGGCTCTCCTTATGATGCTCTGTTATCACTGTCAACAATCTATATTAATGATCGGCCCTTTATCCAGTCGGTAGTAGAAGATATTACCGAACGTAAGCTCGTCGAAGAATCGCTTAGGTTTTTCCGGATGATGATTGATAAGTCGAATGATGCGATTGAAGTGATTGATGTAGAAACTGCCCGGTTTATGGATGTCAATGAAAAAGCATGTACCGATCTTGGATACAGCCGGAGTGAGCTTTTGAGCATGAGCGTATTTGAAATTGATCCTACCCAAAAAATGCATGATTTCCAACTGATAACACAGAATATTAGCCAGTCAAATGCTATGACTGTGGAATCGCTACACCGTCGTAAAGATGGCTCATTATTCCCGGTTGAGATAAAAATTGCTGTAGTTAAGCTTGAAAAAACATATATTGTTGCCAATGTGAGAGATGTAACAGAAAAAAAACTTGTAGAAAATAAATTAAAGAGAAGCGAAGAGCAGTTAAAAGAAGCACAGTCTGTAGGACACATCGGTAACTGGGAATTGGACCTTGTTAAAAACACAGGTACAATGTCGGATGAAATGTATAAACTCTTCGACCTTAATAACTCAATTAATTTCACTATCGAAACTTTTTTAACAACCCCGATTCCTGAAGACCGCCAAAAGGTTCGGGAACTTGTCATGAAGTCACTGGAAACACATGTAGGGATTGATTTTGATTTCCGTACCATTACCTCTAACGGGGAAATCCGTTGGATTCACGAAAGGAGTTCGATAGAGTTGGACGAAAAAGGAAATCCAATACGTGTTTTTGGCACCTGCCAGGATATCACAGAACAAAAGCTATCAGAAGTAGCACTTCTTCGCATCAATAAGGCAGTGGAAGGCTCAGGTGAATCCATTTGTATGTCCGATCCCCAGGGGCATCACTTCTATCACAACAAAGCATTTACCGAAATTTTTGAGTACACTATGGAAGAGATTGAAGCGGCGGGCGGAGGTACCATAATTTATTTAAACAAAGATGTTGGCCAAAAGGTCTTCGATATAATTATGGGTGGTGGAACCTGGAACGGAGAAGTAGAGATGCTATCAAAGAGCGGACGAAAATTCACCATATTGCTGCGTGCCGATTCGATAAAGGATGAGAATGGGATAATCGTTGGACTCGTGGGAATTCACACGGATATGACCGAACGTAAACAGACGGAAGAAGAAATTAAACTTAAGAACGCACAGCTTTTAAAACTAAATGCCGAAAAAGACAAGTTTTTTTCCATTATAGCTCACGACCTTCGCGGCCCATTAGGTGGATTAATGGGATTAACCGAAATTATGGCAGACGTTTCACAAAATATTACACCTGAGGAAAAACATAACCTGACTTTTGATCTGAGCAAATCGGCTCGTAATATCTTCACTTTGCTTGAGAACCTGCTCGAATGGTCGCAAATGCAGCGCGGACAAACATTGTACAAGCCTCAAGTACTTGACTTAAAGGAAGTATTGAATGATTGTATGCAAATAATTAATGATTCGGCCAGGATAAAGGCTATTGATATCAGTATAGATCTCGCTGATGAACAGAAAATTTTTGCTGATATGAATATGCTTAAAACAATAATCCGAAATCTGGTTTCAAATGCTATAAAGTTTACCCCAAAAGGTGGAAAAGTAACCATTTCAGCGGTTTCGGGAAATGAAAACACAATTTTATTTGCCATTAAAGATACCGGCATCGGTATAAATGATGAAATGTTGGGTAATCTTTTCACTTTAGGTACAAAAAGCCAACGCCCGGGGACAGAGGGTGAACCCAGCACCGGACTTGGTTTAATGTTATGTAAAGATTTTATCGAAAAACATGGTGGTAAAATTTGGGTAGAAAGCAAGGAAGGGAAAGGTTCAGTATTCTATTTCACACTTCCTGACTTTACTGAACCAGAAGATGAGATTTTCACTAAAAACGTTGTTCCATCGGAAAGTGCAGATAAAGCGGTTAAAAAACTGAAAATATTAGTTGTCGAAGACGATAACATATCTGAAAAGCTGATTTCACTGGCAATTAATAAACTTGCTAAAGAAATTATAAAAGTGCGAACAGGAGTTGAAGCTGTTGAGGCTTGTCGAAATAACCCAGACCTTGATTTAGTTTTAATGGACATCAGGATGCCAGAAATGGATGGATTGGAGGCCACTCGTCAGATACGTCAGTTTAACAAAGATGTGATTATCATTGCGCAAACAGCCTATGCATTTGCCGGGGACAGTGAAAAGGCTATAGAAGCCGGATGCAACGATTATATCTCTAAGCCCATTGATAGGACTTTGTTATATGAGCTGATCGGAAAGCATTGTAATAAGCCAATGATTAACTTTACCAGCTGATAATAAATTTTATTTCAATGAATTTCATAAACCACTTTATTGGATGCTTATAAAAAGAATTGGAGAAATCCGGGTAAAGAGTGAAGCAGGTAAAGGAGGCAATTTTAAAATTTACCTTGCCACTGTCAAAAGAACAGGCAAATGGTATAAACAATGAGTAAAAATCAGCAAATAATATCACCCACAAAAAATACTCCGGAGGTCATTTTTGATCCAAAAGGGACTATTAAATTAACTGGCCGGCTGATTCCCGAAAATGCCGAGGACTTTTTTAAATCAATAGAAGAATGGATAAATGATTATCTTAAAAATCCAGCAGGTATTACAACTGTAGAAATCTGTCTTGAATATATTAACAGTACCGGCACTAAGTACTTACTGTATTTAATCCATAACATTACAAATGTTCATTTAAAGAAAAATACTAAGAAATTCATTGTCAATTGGCATTACAACGAGGAAGATGAAGATATTCTCGAAAAAGGCAGACTATTTTCTTCGAAATTAGATATACCAATTAACTATATTAAAATAATCTGACTGATAGTTAGATATTTCCGAAATATAAAGCCAGCCATCGGTTCTTCCATTCAATAATAAATGAGGTGAAAGGATTGATCAAAGTGGTGTCGGATGAAATTAACATTATGATTATCATTAATGTAGGAGAGATCTATTAAAGAATACAACAGATATTTTTTTTGCTTTTTTACCCTGCTCAAAATGAATGCATAAAAAGCCTTGCATCAGTAAAGATTTACGACTACTTTAGTGATACAATTAAATCTGACAGAATCTGAGAAAACCTATGAAAAAAGTATTTATCCTATCACTTATGCTTCTTGTCTTTGTATCCTGCCGGGAGAAAAAAGACAATCTCATCTGGTCTGATGAGTTTAACTATCTGGGATTGCCCGACAGTTCCAAATGGGTATACGATACCGGCTATATAGCAAACAAGGAACTGCAATACTACACTGAAAAGCGTATTGAGAATGCAAATGTAAAGGGAGGTTCCCTTATGCTTATCGGGAAAAAGGAATCGGTCAGGAATTTTAATTATACATCAGCAAGAATAAAAACAGAGGGCAGATTCGACATTAAGTACGGCAGGATAGAGGCCAGGATGAAACTGCCTGCCGGACAGGGAATTTGGCCTGCCTTCTGGATGCTAGGAGTGAATATCCCGGAAGTAAACTGGCCAAAATGCGGAGAAATAGATATAATGGAACATATTAATAATACGGATACAATATACGGCACCGCTCACTGGGAAGATAAAGGACATGTCAGTTCAGGGGGTACCACTACGGGTGACGTCTCTCTCTTTCATAATTATGCTGTTGAATGGGGCCAGGATTCTATCCGCTGGCTTCTCGACGGGAAAAGATATTATGGATTGAACATAAAAGACGGGATAAACAACACATCAGCATTTCATAAACCATTTTTCATAATCCTTAACCTGGCAATAGGAGGCTCATGGCCCGGGAATCCTGATTCAACCACTGTATTCCCCGATACGGTATATGTCGATTATGTAAGAGTCTTCAAAAAGTCCAGATAACCCACCTTCCAGGAATATTCATTGTTTTCAGGGATCAGATCTGTGATTCTCTTTGTCAAGTCAAAAATCTCTTTCCCTTTCTTATAAAAGGAAAAGTGGATGCAATATGTGTGAGTGTGAGTGTGAGAAGAATTGTATATTATCATATTCCTGATACACAATATATTATGTTTTGTTTTTCTAACGCAGTTTACATTTACTTAAGGTATATCATCGTCCGGGTCCTTGTCGAATGGCCCAACTCCGGGCGGATTAAAAAGACCCCATCTGTCAATAACATAATCCCATTTATCAAATGCAGCCACCCAATCTATGAACAGCAGTCTGTATTCTTCAATAAAATCTCTAACAATCTGGTAATATTCAACATATTCAAATCCAAATGATTCAAGAGAGTGTTGCTGAACCATCAAATCACGTGCAGCTTTACGTATTAAAGCAGCATTCTCCATTTTAAGATCATACAATCCTGCTGCCTCAGCCCCGGCAATTTTTACAGTCAGTTGAGCTGCATCAGATAACATCCAGCCTTTTATATCCATGAGATATTCGTCGTTCTCCGGGATCAAATCGGTAATTTTGGCTACCAAATTAAAAATCTCCTGCCCTTTTCGATAAATAGGAAGTCTTTCAGGGTTTGCAATATCATCCTCATCATCTGAATTCATTTTCATTATAGTATTTGTTGTGATTAACAGAAACAAGACGGATCTACTTTTGTGATTTCTGATATTAATTTTGCGGAAGTAATTATATGCTCTGATATCCCATAGAAGTTATAATTTTATAAATGCCCCGCATTTGAATTTTTTCTTATCGGCCTGTTCATGTCTGTTCATTTTACATAAAAGTTCTTCTTCAAAGTTGTCGCTGTTATGTTTTCTGCATGTTAAACATAGTGGTTGCATTTTGATGGTTTCCTGACAGATCTCATATCCGGCATCATCGAATATTCCGGCGATCTTCCGTTGATCCATTTCATCAATATGCCTCCTTCCGTACTTGTCCCTTTTATCAAGAACTGTATCAATTTCATAATCACCTCGGGGATGATCTTTCCCTGTAATACAGCTAAAACAACCAAAAGGAGCCGTAGTCGAACCAACTATCCAGATATCATTTCCGCATGCGCATTTTAAACCACTTTTATAATAGTCCAGCGCTGATTCAATCCTCATTTTAAGTGTCTTGCCGTTGTCACCCGGGTTGTTCTTTAAATGAATTTTTATGTACTTATCAATCGAAATTGGGTTCCACATACTTTTTTATTTTTGGTTAATTTGATAGTCCTGACTCAATGGATATCACCATTTGTGATTTCCAATCCAGAAGTTAAACAGGACATTTTAATTAAACCCAGCGAGAGTTTCAATCCAAATTTACAAAAAATTCACAGAAAAGCCAGGAATTGTTTCATTCAACTTAATACATATTTTAGCTGTTGCTGTTCTGTTAACTTTCAATGCATCTTCACACTAATAAAATGGAATAGATTTTTTGCGGAAATGGCCGAAAATCGGCACCTTTCGCAAAATACCGCTTCTAACCAGCTGTTAGAATAGCTTAACATAAATGTAAGTCAATGGATTGAAACCCACGAAAAAAGAGGAAGAATGTCAGTTTCATTAAGCCAGTTTAGGATTAATTTGGATAATTAATAAATGTTCAATATATTTGTTTGTTCACGTTACGTGAACATTCTATTATTTTGAACACAGATGAAAGACAGACTGATATATACGGTTACAGAAGAGATTCTAAAAGAGCATAATATCGATGCTATATGGACAGAGCCTGTCACCAAGGGTATTGATGGGACACTGACTATTAACTATAAAGGGATAACACAAAAGTTCTATGTCGAAATCAAGAAGGAACTCAGGAATTACCAATTGGATAAAATTTTTCATCAGGCTGAGACCTATTTCCCACTTCTTGTACTTGCAGAAACTATATTTCCGAACATCAGAAACCTTCTTAAAGAGCATAAAATAGGATATATTGACCTGAATGGAAATATTAATATTGAAGGTGACAATTTCCTTCTCAGGATAGAAACCAACAATAAAAAATACCTTCATCGTGAGAAGCGTGGCAGAGCATTCACAAAGGCAGGACTGAAAACAATTCTGCTATTCCTTTTTAATGAAGAAAAAATCAATGGCACCTACCGTGAGATTGCAAAAAATACGGGTACTGCAGTTGGTAATGTGAAGCTAGTCCTTGATGGACTAATTGAAGAGGGATTTGTTCTGCGAAAGAATGATAAAGAGCTAAAACTTACAAACAAGAAAGATTTACTTCTGAAGTGGATAACTGGTTATAAAGAGAAACTGAAGCCTAATTTATTTCTCGGCAATTTTAAATTCATGAAAGCTGAGGATTTTGATAAATGGAAGGAGTTAAAAATAGATGGGGAATATACCTGCTGGGGAGGAGAAGCTGCCGGAAACATTTATACCGGTTATCTTCTCCCACAAACTCTGACTCTATACACAAATGAAAAAAAGTTGGATTTGATGAAGAAACATCGGTTAGTACCGGACGATAACGGTAATATTAAAGTATTTGAAAGATTCTGGCGATTTGGCCCGGAAAATAAAGATGTGGTTCCACCAATTATAGCATATGCCGATCTGTTGGAAACAAATGACAGGAGATGTATTGAAACAGCAAATAAAATATATGAGCAATATCTTAAAAATACCATTGAATAAGATACGGCAGGATGCAAATTATAAAAAATTACTTGATGCTATTGAAAGAGGATTCAACCGATTCGGTATTGATTTTTATCTTGTCGGAGCTACTGCCAGGGATGTTTGGATGAGAGGTGTCCATGAGGTCACTCCTAAACGTGCAACCAGTGATTTGGATTTTGCTGTAATGTTGAAGGATAGCAAACAATTTGTAGAGTTAAAACAGTATTTAATAAAAGTTGAAGGTTTTCTTCCTTATAAGGAAAATGCCTTTGTCAACTCGCAGAATCGTAACCATCAAACAGTGATTTTTGATAAACATCACCTTTGAACTTATTTATTAACTCCCCGATAAATTCGTAATGTTTAACATATTGATTTGGAATGAAAAACAATCTTAAGCCCTTGGATTTTAATAATTTCATTTTAATAGCATCAGACTTTATTCTATTCTTCTTTGTATAATGTTCTCTTCCATTTAATTCAAACACAATCTCAGGTACATTACCTTGGTACAAAACTCCGTCAAATTCTTTCTCCTTTACATCGGGATTGTTCTTTTCTTCCGGGGACACATCAATGATTTTTACATTTCTCGAGAATTTACTGCCTCTTATTGAACAATAATGACTCATGGTTGAGTAAAATTCATCTTCAAAACGTGAGTCATTCGAAAATCCGATAGTGAATTTATTGACCACATTTTGAGAAACTTGTATTGTCCCGTTTTTTTCCACGTAATCAATCAGGGCATATAAATCGTCATTCTTTTTTGAGATAATATCAATTGCCTTTTTGTCTGTTACAACTATTAAATTTTCCTTTGCCCTTGTAACACCAACGTTTATTAACTGGCTGTTATCTTTAATCCAGTCGTACGTTTTTGGGGCTGTTCGTTTCGAGACTGCCGTAGAAATTATTATAGTCTTATTTTCTTGTCCCTGGACTTTATGAATTGTTCCGCAGCTTACGGTTTCATAGATTTCCTTCTTTTCTTTCGCTTCATTCAGATAGTGGTTGATAACTTCCTCCTGGCTTCTGAAAGGTGTAATGATAAAGACGTCTGATAAATTATTCTCTTTAATGCTTCTGCAACGAGATTGTTATTGCCTAGCCGAATAATCGGGAAAAGAATCTCTTTATCTTTATATTTTCCGAGGTACAATTTCTCTTTTATCCCGTCAATAGGAATATTATTGTTCGACGTTATCAGTAACGTTTTGCCGTTTACCAGACAATTAACCACAATGTTTAAGATTGTTTGTGTTTTCCCGGTCCCCGGAGGTCCCTGAACATAAGTAACAGGATACTTTAATGAATTATAGATAGTTCGAAGCTGGTCGATATTGACATTATTGTCATAAAGAACTATATGTGGTTCTTTTCTGTTTTTCCTGTCAAACAATGATAAATTCTGAAAGAATGCCTTTAAAGGAATCTGCAATTCACTTTTAGAATGTTCTGAGTTTATCTCTTCGTAAATATCAGAAATGTCGATTTGTCTGTAACCCAAGACGACAATTTCCGGTCTGGTGTTGATTAACTCTACTGATCTGAAATTATCCACTAAAAGCTTTATAGTACCATTGGCATCTTCACGGTATAATGTTTCAAAGTCGATGGGACTTAAATCGGTATAATATGACAGTGAGTATTTTGTGTCATTTATGTAAAAAGCAGAATTAAAATTAGTTATGGATTCTACCTTAAGGGTTTTGCCAACAGGGTCATACATTAATTTCCTATAAGCAACAACAAATTTGCCCTTTGATTCCAGATCTATTGAGAATTCACAGATTACAAGGTCATAATCATAGAAAGTATTGTAATCATTGTTATAGATTTCTTTTATTATGTGTTCTTGTTGCTTTTTTGACAGATGATATGGATTTTGATTCTCCAGTTCATGAATATCCAGATCCGGAATTAAATGTTTCTTGTGCATGAAGGGATCCGTATTTGCCCTGTAACACTCTAAATAGTAATTTAATAATTTATCATCATATCTGTCGAAATTATATTTCTGTAAACTCTCATCATCCTTAATTTTCCTAATCAATTCGTCAGCAACATCATAATGCGAGAACTTCAGGATCTCTACTGTCTGAATCCTGGAAATGAAAATCTTTGCATCATAAATCGGATCATCTTTTGTTACATTGAACATGTTAACATAAAGTTCATCGTCAGCATTAATATCCAAAATACTGATCCAGAACGGATTAATTTCCTCATTTTGGTTTTTGTAAGTTATGTTAAGGTATTTGCCTTCCCTGATTGCCTGTCCTATGAGTACCATTATCTTATTATCAGCCATGTCATGAAAGTTTTTTCAGGATATTGTATTACGAACTCTTGCTTATAAATGCCTATATAGTTTATGCCTTTTAAAATAACCACAGGATTAATCATCGACTTTATTTAGACGCTTACGAAGATTAGGCCAGCCTGGCTGGTTTTTACAATAATACAAAGGTATAGGCTTAAAAACAATGGAAAAATGCTTTTCGTTTGTGGTGAGTGCTGATCAAACAAAGAATTCATTCAGTAAATTAAGAAAATATTTTTGTACTACTTTTTGTACTACCAATGAAAATGGCCATGTAAATATTTGATTTACAAGGCCATTTGACCTTGATAGTCGGGCATTGCCGACGAAGCCATCCGAAATAAAAAGCCCTCCTACGTCCTTATATCGGACTTCGGAGGGCGAAGTCGGGGTGAGAAGAATATATTTATATGCTATAATATTGATAATCAATTATTGATTACCTACCACTTTGTTAGTATATTATAAATTATCAACCACAATTATCATCGTATATTATTATATTACATATATTTGTGATATGGTATTGTTAAATTTATAATTATCTACCACAATGAAAAGAAAAAACTCGCTTGAACAAATATACGGAAATGATTTGGAAGGCAATCCAGTTGATGCTTATGAGTTTGGTAATTCTACCTATCATGTTCGTAAGATGATTCGTAGCAGAACCAATAAAGAAGGTCTGACAAAGGTCTTGATAGAAGTTCGGATACACAACTACGGAGGGTCAGGACGATATGAAGATAACTACCATTTTATATCTACGAATGTCTGGATAAATCCAAAGCATTGGAACAAAAAGAAAGAAGAGATTACAGCAGCCGAACCAAATGCAGAAACAAACAATAAAGTAATTGATGGAAAGTATCTTGCAGTAAAAGCCTTTGTAAATAGCAAAGGGAGACAAAAACCTGATCAAGTATATGCTGAAGGTTTGGACTTGAGTGTACTTGCCAAATATTTCCCAAGTTACGCAGAGAACAGAAAGTGTTTAACGGATTTTATTGATGACTATATTACGTTTAGAAAGAACCAAAACACACATCCGACTACTTTAAAAGAATTTAAAACAATGATGAACCGAGTTAAAAAGTATGATAAATCTAAAGGCAAGAAAACGCACTTTGAAGATATATCAATTACTTGGTCGGATGATTTCGAGTTCTATTTAAGAAGTAAAGCAAAAAATGGAAAAGCAATTGGTTACAATGAGGGTACTATTGAAAAGACTTACACAATTTTGAAAACGGTGCTCAACCATTATTATGACAGAAGAGCGAAATACAAGATTAATTTAACTGATGATTTTAGAATTACTGGGGCAAACGGATTTAAGCGAGGCAAGAAAAGTATTAATGAAGCAAATCCACTTACTAAAGACCAGTTAGATACATTATATCTTCATCAGTTTGATGACCCTCATTTGCAATTAATCAAAGATCGGTTTATTTGGCAGTGCTACACTGGTATTCGTTTTATAGATGCATTCACAATAACCAAAAAGAATATTAAGGATGGGTGGTTGCGACTTAAGCCAAGTAAAACAATTAGGCATAATATTGAGGTAATACAACCGCTTAATGATGTTGCACTTGAAATCCTACAAAAATATGATTATGATATGACCCGTTTATCGATTACTAATCAAGCATATAATCGTGAGTTAAAGGTCATGTTTCAAGAACTTCAAAAAAAGTATCCTGAAGATAAGTACCCGAATTTAAAATATAAAGATGATTATGGAACATATGGTAGCAGAGATACATTTATAACCATGTGTGTGAATGGAAATGCTAACTGGAAAAATATTTTACAATATGTTGGGCAAAGTAGTTATACAATAATGAGCAGATATGTAAAAGCAGATAATAAACAGCAGGAAGATGAAATTCATAATATCTTCAAGAAACCTTCAATTAAAGAGGATTAAGGCACATTCGCCTTCAAGTAATTTGAAGATTAAACTTATCGATAAAGTCTTTCCTTGTCATCCATTATAGCTCAAATGTCAATTCTTCAACTGTCTTAAGTTTTGTTTAAAGAAAAGGCAAATTGTCTTATTGGCATTATCAAAAATATTTCCAGAATTTTTCTCTTATCTTAAATTATGACAATTCTTAATATCTGCATGGTTTTCAGGATTTTTATGAATTAAGAAAATACCACAATTTTTTCAGATATCTTAAAATTAATCATTGAGTTACTGCTCCAAAATTAAATTTTTCTCTCCAGAAATTTTTAAGAGTTTGAATAAAGTGGTACTCGATCTGTCTCTCAAATTATAATTTTTTATAATCCGAATATTTCTGCGATGTTCAAAATTTTCCCCAGAAATTTTTTCTTATAAAAGAATTATTGATGTTGCACCCACCCCCAGAAAAGGCACTGGGGGGGAGAGGGGTATGAGAGGGGGGGATACCTACCCCTACCTATTTTCCTGTACAATAGTATTTATAGTAAAGATTGTACGAATATCATGAAACTTCAAGACCGACATCCATATGATTCCTTTCCTGTTGGCATTAAAAATATCTATTACATTGATTACAAGGGAGATTTTCATATTAATGCTCCATTCATCATAGCTCCCAAAAAAACCATATCAACAGGATGTACATATGTACTTATTGAATCACTCTATACAAAGAAATGTATTGTCCGAAAAGTCCGACTGCAGGATGCATATTACAATGAGGGCACTATTAACCTCGTTTTACAGGACATAATCTCGCTGGAGACATTCATCATTGACCAAAAAATGAATTGTATGAGAGAGTATTGCAAGTGGATTCTCATCGATCTTGATGACGTAGATGATGTATTGAATACCGAAGTGATAAAATCATATCATGATACATGTAATAATGCAGAAAGTAAATCTACTTCTGATAGTAATCCCATTAAACCTAATGATGACCTTCTGGAATTTGACTTTTAGTTCTTAATCAGTATTCCAATCATTTCCATATTGTTCATTATCAGGATTTAATATATCTTTGCACCTTAATATTCTGCATATGGGTAAAGCAAAGAAGCAAAAGGTCGAACTTTCGGAAATTTTTGTCGCAAAAGCATGTCCGAGTAAGGTTTTTTGGGGCATAATAACCCGCTCAGTTGATGATAATCGCAAGCCAGTTTTGTTCAGTAGGATTCTAATGGATGATGACGGCTTGCTTTGTGCCCAATCACATGACCAAAAGATACTTGCCAAAAATCTCAATTGTATGGCTCGAATGGTAGTATTTGGAGGACTTCATGATGATTTTGGCAAGACTGAAGAAATATTTGGGAGTGACTTTTTCTTAAATTAAATGTTTGTTATTATTTTATTTACCGATTATTGCTATTCATCGAGTTCCAGTAAAGCCTCAAAGTATTCTTTTCCGTGGGTTGTACACCAGTTACTCTCAATATAATAGGCTTTATCAAAATCAAAAAGGTTGAGTTCTTGAACATTATACTCCTTCCACAATGATTCAACACTACCATTTGGACATCCACAGCTAAATCTTGCTTTGTCGTCTTTTAGTTTTTCATAATACCTGTCTGAAACAAAAAGTTGATTATGTTTACTCAGTGATGCTAATTTAGCTGCCATATTTACAGGTTTTCCTGCCCATACCTCATTTTGTCTATCAGTTCTTCCATTCTTCCGCTTTAAGCCAACTTTTCTTACCAGTACGGTTTTCTGATCGATTCCGATATGACAACCAATTTTTACATTAGTTAATTCTTCCAGTCTCGCTACAAATTCTAAATGAGCAAAAGTTTTAAAACTAACAGCACTTACAAATGCTCTATAAATTTGGTTTGAATTGAATAGAGCAAAAACTCCATCACCCCTTACATCTATGTAGGGAGCATCCATTTCATGGAAAATTCGTACAGCAGTATTTGTAAAGAGTTGATAAGCACCAGCCGTCCCCTTATCTTGTTTAGTTGCACTTAATTGTGTTGAACCAATCATGTCAACGAAAACACAAATTACATCTGGAATTTTAAGCCATAATGTAGGCGCCCAGTTGCTGCAGAACAGCCTTGTGATTGCCTGCATGAATACTTTCTGCTTTAGAAGTTGCTTCAAACATCAGACCAATCCTGTCGAGGCCTTCAGCATGTGCTTTCTTTGCATATGCAGCATATTTGGCGCTGGCTGTCGATTCGCCCAGAAAAGCGGCCTGGAGGTTTTTAATTGTCTGTTGTACGCCTGCCTGTGCATTCGACTTCTGGGTGGCAATGATCATAGCCAGGATCAGAACGAGATAGATAGATTTTGTTTTCATAACATTAGAAATTTGCGTTGGACATTAATTTTTTTGACAAATTTACGGCTCCTACACTTAGGGTTTCATAAAGACTTTCTTAAGAGTTGCTTAAATAGTCTCCGGGTTATTGAATCAGTAATCACAGAAAGGTTCCCGGAGGCGGTTAATCCATAAGTCAGAATACAGGTTGTCTATTCATTGGGGATGTCAGTTATTATTATCACGGAAGACAAGGGTGAATGAAGATCCTTTCTTCGGCTGACTTTCTACATGGATTTCAATATTCAGCAGGTCGGCAAAGCGTTTGGCAATAGCTAATCCAAGACCATAACCTCTCACATGTAAGTAGCATCTTTGAAGTACCACTTTTTCGCAATTAAAAAGTGCCAGTTTAGAAAAAGAAAAAAAGCTTTCATATTAGAGGTGACCAAACCTGTTAAATATGAAAGCTCAAAAAAACAAACACCTTAAAAAGGCATTTATGTGGTACAAAGTAAAGGAATTAAGTGAAAAGGGACTTAATAAAACCCAGATTTCTTTAGAAGTTGGAATCCATAGGAAAACGGTCAGAAAATACCTGGCTATGAGTGAAGATGAATTTTCCAAATGGTTAGAACAATCAAAAAATTTACCTAGTAAGCTTCATGATTATTATGAGTATGTCCGCGTTTTGCTTGATCGTCATCCATATCTGTCGGCAGCTCAGGTTGAGGACCGGTTAAAAGAAGAGTTCTCTCAACTACCAAATGTTCACAGTAAAACTGTATACAATTTTGTGCAGGTTATAAGGAATAGATATGGAATAAAGAAGCAGTCAGGCCATCAACCACGCCAATATCAAAAATTACCGGAATCGGATTATGGACTTCAGACACAGGCAGATATGGGAGAGTATAATATGCAGACAAATGGAGCAAGCCGGAAGAAAGTATATTTTATGGTTTTTATACTATGCAGGTTCCGTCAGAAATATGTTTACTTCAAGAATGCTCCATTTACTTCACGCGATGCTATAACAGCTCATGATAATGCCTTTGCATACTTCCAAGAACAGACGAGGGAAATACTTTATGATCAGGACAGAATACTAATAATGGATGAGAATCTTGGAGACGTACTTCTGACGCAAGAATTTAAGATCTATTGTAGCCAGATGGATTTTAAACCGATCTTTTGCCGAAAATCTGATCCGGAGAGTAAAGGTAAAGTTGAGAATGCAGTAAAATATGTGAAATACAACTTTTTGCGCGGACGTATTTATGAAGGTGAAGAAAATCTTAATAAATCAGCACTGGCATGGTTGTCACGGACAGCAAATGCAAAGGTACACAGCAGTACAAAAAAGGTCCCAGTCAGGGAATGGGAGATAGAACGCAGTTATTTATTGCCGGTAAAGATTAATCCAAAAATCACTTCAGAACCTTTATTGCGGTATAAAGTCCGCAAGGATAACACAATAAATTACAGGAGTAATTTTTATACACTTCCAGTTGGAACTTACCAGGGACCAGAAACAATGGTCCAACTTAAAAACTATCAAGAGGAAATACGACTATATACGGTTGAAGATGATCTCCTGTCCATTCATCCTTTATGCCTTGGAAGAGGGATGACAATACGCAATACAGATCACATAAGAGATAAGAGTCAAAGTATATTAAAGCTTAAAGAAGAGATCTTAGGTATGTTGCCCAATAAAGAAAAAAGCGGTCAATATGTAGAGATGATATCAAGGGAAAAACCTCGTTATTTTCGGGATAGTCTGCTACTGATGAAAAAGCACATTGCCAGTCTTGAAATGGACTTTTTAGTCCGATCACTTGACTTTTGTCTGGAAAACAATCTCTATAATGCCAATACTTTTATTGAGGTAGTTAGGCATTACCGGGATGAGTCAGAAACATCAAAGGTAACAATGATAATACCTGAAATAAATATAAAGAACAGACTGGATGCATTGGACATTATGCCAGAGACAAGCAATATATCTACTTACGAGAATATTTTATGACAATGGAACAAATACAAAAAATAAAGCAATATGCGGATCACTTGCGTCTTACGCTGATGCGTAATCATGCGGAGAGGTTTATTCATCAGGCTCAAATAGATAAACCAACCTACCTGGCCTATACATGTGATCTTCTGGAAAAGGAAGTCCATCAGAGACAAAAAAGCGACATGGAGCGCAGGATAAAATTAGCCCGGCTTCCAAAAAACCACAATCTGGACCAGTACGATTACAACTTCTCAGCTGGCATAACAAAGAACCAAATGAAGGAGATCAGGGAACTAATGTGGTTGGAGCAGGCATATAATGTAGTTTTAATGGGACCTAGTGGAACGGGAAAAACATTTATTGCAGCCGGGTTGGTGTATGAGGCTGTTTTAAAAGGATATAGGGCTTATTTTACAAGCATGGAAGACCTTATTAATGTTCTAAAGATGAAGGAGATGACTTCCTCTGCACTGAATGCATATAATAGATTTATCCGGGCACACCTTATTGCCATTGATGATATTATGCTCTTTCCTGTGAAAAAGTATGAGGCAGTAGCATTTTTTAACCTGGTGAATCATCTTCACGAACAGGCATCATTGATAATACTACCAATAAATCACCCAAACAATGGGCTGAAGCTCTAGAGGACGAGGTACTTGCCACAGCATTGCTTGACAGAGTCCTTTATCATTGTGAAGTTATCAAACTTGAAGGGAACAGCTACCGAATGGAAAATCGTAAAGATATCTTAAAGAAATAAAGCAAGATCTTTATCATGGTAAGTGGTACTTTACTATTGCGAAAAAATGACACTTTTTTATTTGCTAATTACACACTTTGTGCAAACCACTCCAATCTTGTCCCTTTCAGCTTTAAAATGGTCCCTGCAAGATTCTTCGCTATTAAAATGTGCCGTAAAAGTAAATATGTTCATCGTCCTATTTATTTAACTCCTTTAAAGATAGCAAAATAAATCAAATTATGAGTGTTTACGGATATTCAAATTTTTTAATTATCAAAATGATATTCCTGATTCGAACATCATCCCTTTGAAACCGGCATTATCGCCATAGAATGAGAAGCCTTTGTATTTTTGATTCACATATTCAGCTTTGACTATAATGTTTTTGGTTAGAAACCAGCCAATAACACCTTCGAAACGAAATACTTTCTGGCCTTCATGGTTGTCAACTCCATTAATTTTACCTCCTACATAGACGTTTTCATCCTTTCCGAAATAATATTGAGAATTAAATTCATACTGTGTAAAGTTAAAATTCTCGGATGTAAAAGCTGTGGTTCCTTTAGCCGATTCGAGTGTTCCGAAAAGTTCGAGCCCTTTATGTTTTAAAAACAGGTTCAACATGTAGCTGTTATCTTTGTCGGTAAAACCTATCCCGTTCGCGGCAAGGTTAAAACCAGGCGCCCATCGGCCCGACCATGCATTTTCTGAAATGTCAACATCATTAGGATTATCGTTTTCATGAGCCATCACCAGATAAAAACGGGAACCGGAGCGATCACCCGAATACAGGGAACCCTCATTATTTTTTTTGCAGTTGTATCCTGAGAGTGCTACACGGAAACGAAAGTCATCGTTAATAGTCTTATCGTATGCCAGCTTCCAGTAAAAACCAAGCTGTTCCAATTGATTATTTTTTGAATAAACAGAACCATTGCTATTAAAAGATGCTATATCAGGGTCTAAGGTTCCGGTTGTGACAGCCCCCATAAGCCAAATGTTGTTGACATGAAAGTATACTTCTGTGGCTAAGGCTGTAGTGTAAGCATTCATAATAAGGTTACCTACAAAGGGATTGCGAATAATATTACCGTTGTCAGAATAAAAGGCATGTGCATCGCCATAATTCAATTCCATGTCGCCAACCTTGAGTGTCAGGTATTTCATGTATTTTTCAGCGCCTTTAAATGGTAAATTATCAATAAGCAGATAACCGCCTTTCACCCAGGTGCGGTGATGGTGTTTGGATGACAAGTATGAAGTTAAGTGCACTTCAATGCCCTGTGCCAGTAAGGCCGAAATATTCATGTTTGCCGTTGGCAGGTTAAAGCCTTTCCCTATGGGCGCCAGAGAATTACCTTCCTGGGTTAATCCCTGAAATTGCATGGCAAAATCGGCACCTACTTTTACCTTTACTTTTTCAAAAGGTATGGTATCAATCTGTGGTGGATTAAATTCCTGCGAGAACGATAAAGTGGATATTATAATACCACCAATAAAAAGTAAAATAGCTTTCATTTTGACTGTTTTTAATTTATGGTTGAATAAAAGAATTATTGGTTTTGTATGTTTTGCAGTAATAAATTGAAATGTAAATTGATTATACTTCCGGTTTTAAGAGCACCAAGAAAAACGGAAATGGTTGGCACATTAAAATCGGTAGTTGTAATAGGATAAATTCCATTAACAGTCAGTTTTCCCTCTTTATAATTTCCCATTACTTTAATAGTGGCTTCCTTTGTTACTCCGGCAATAGTAAGATTACCTTTGATATGAGTGGTGAATGTATTGGAAGCAAGTGGAATTGAATCGCCTGAATCACTGGTAAAAGTGATATAAGGATACTTATCTGCTTTCATGGCAGTGCAGGCTTTCTTATTCATTAACGAACCGTCTGTTTCGTGGCTTTGAAGACTTTTTACATCTACTTTGAATTGAATATCTTTCAACACAATCAGGTTTTCATCTGGCTTTTGAAGCATGGTAGTGCACTTAAAACTATCTACGGTCATGTCCCAGTTGTGAAGGGTTGATGTCCCGGTAATAAATACTTTGCCATTATTATGCGATTCATAGAGCATAAATGACTGTGAAATACCAGAAGCGGTACTGATTAAGAAAAGAGCAAGAAAAATGATTCTTTTACCTGTTAAATAAATATTTTTCATCGAAACAAGTTTTTAAAATACTTAATTAAAATTTTTGAATATCCGCATTATATCATAATCCTGTAATTCCTGCAATGACAAGCCTATCGAAGAGCTTTTCCCCAAAATATCTCCGGTTTAGTTTATAAACAAACTCGTTCAAATACATCTGGAGGTATTTCCCTTTGATTTTGTGGTAATTTCCCAGGAAGTTCCTTTTTGCATTGCTTATGGTGATATGTACCCACCGCAATGTTTCTTTGGTGAGCTTATCGCTGGACTTTTCAGCGAAATGTAGCTCTACATAATCTGAAATATCAACATAGGATGTACTGTCATCGGTAAACACAATGCTTGTTTCATCAAAAGACCCTTTAACGGTATCACTTATCAGATCAGCACGGTGGCCCTCAAGGACTTTAGCTTTGAAGTATCGGCAGTGGCTGGTTTTCTCCCCGGTTTCAATATCTTCAAGTTGCGTCGACTCTGCCATCACAGATACTGGTGTTTTGCCTGCTGCACCGCGCCCCCTTTTCCCTTTTGATTTTTCTATTTCAGAAGATTCGACAGTAAAATACCCTTCGTCCATTTCAATCATCCCTTCGAGCGTATAGCGGGCATCTCGGTTGCCCATGGCCTTGCGAAGCTTGTGCACCATTGCCCAAACGGGCTCATAGCGTTTCATGCCAAGTTGTTTTTGGATTTCTTTGCTGGAAAAACCTTTTTTTGTTGCCGTCATTAAAAACATTGTTTTGTACCATATCATAAATGAAAGGTTTGACCCCTGCATAATTGTACCGCTCCGCAAAGAAATACGGTGCCTGCATTCTTTGCACTCGTAGCTCCACCGGCTCTTGATCCAATAATGCTCTTTATGGCCGCACTTTGTGCAAACCACTCCAATCTTGTCCCTTTCAGCTTTAAAATGGTCCCTGCAAGATTCTTCGCTATTAAAATGTGCCGTAAAGGTAAATATGTTCATCGTCCTATTTATTTAACTCCTTTAAAGAGATAGCAAAATAAATCAAATTATGAGTGTTTACGGATATTCAATTTTTTTTCAAAGTTCAAAATCAGTTCAAAGGATATCGCATTTAACTGATAATAAACTAAAATCGATGGCAAGTGGAGCTGTTCTTTAAGTGGATCAAGCAGCATTTGCATATAAAGTCTTTCTGGGGCGTAACCGAAAATGCGGTCAGAATCCAGATTTATGCGGCTATCACAGCCTATTGCCTTGTTGCTATTATTGAGCATGATCTCAAGCTTAACCGAAGCACCTTTGATGTGCTTCGTATCCTCAGTATGTCGCTTTTCGACAAGACTCTGATCAGGGAACTCTTCGAAATACCAGAATCTGTGGATGATATAATTGAAGTCAGCAGTGCTCAATTGTGTTTTAATTTTTAGTGGACACTAATGATCCAAAATAGTCAATCTTTATTTCTTTTTGTTCCACCCAATCCTGAGCATGCATTCTCCTCCAATCTTCACTTGTGAAATCCTTCAATGCTTTTAAGGAATATTCATCAACCGCAATGAGTCTTCTATCTTTTACAAGGTAGTAAGCGTGCCATTTTGACATTTCAATCATCTGGTTATCTCTGGCATGAATAAGCATTTCTTGCAGTTTATTCTCCACCACATTTCTCAATTCATAAAGTCCACGTGCCATAATTTTTTGTATTAATTAATAAATTTCCTAATTGACATCAGTAATTTCCATGAGCTAAAAACAATGATTGTTACACTTCAATAAATAGACTCATCTCATGTGTTGTTGACCACTTATAAAATTGGTTACCATCTTCACGTATGCTCCATCAGTGCCCGATATAAAATTTCCGGAGAACCTGGTAAGTGAGGTATTGCCGGGATAATTAAGTTTTTCATTTCCATAACCAACTCCTTTATACAAAAAAAGAATTAATTTAGGTTTGAAACATTAAATTACAATTAGTAAATCATTAATTTTAGATTAAGATTTTTAAAATGCGATAGGTGGACGACTTGACCACATCCGGTCAGTCAAATTGACTTTATCGTATTAAATTAGAAAAACCGCTAAGATTCCAGCTGAAATGGTCAATTTGTTCCGACTATAATACTACCCTGAATTAAGACCACTGGTTAAGTGTAAATTTAATAACTTTATACCAGTGTATTATGAAAGCAAAAAGACAAAAACATTCAGGAGCATTTAAAGCTAAAGTTGCCATTGAGGCATTGCAAGAACGAGAGACAATAGCCGAACTCTCGAAAAAGTACGGTATACATCCGAACCAGATAACCCGGTGGAAGAAAGAATTTCTTGAAAGAGCTCCACAGTTGTTTGAGAAGGCCCAGGTTCCGGAAGACCATGACAAGGAGATGGAAAAGATGTTTGCCAAAATCGGCCAGTTGGAGATGGAACGGGACTATTTAAAAAAAAACTTAAAGAAGCTGGGGCTATGACAGAACGGCTCCTGATGGTTAATCTTAAAGAACCTTTGAGTATCCGTCGCCAGTGTGATCTTGTAAGTGTAAGCCGGGGTAGTTTTTATTACAAACCGCTTGGTGAAACAGAGGAGAATCTCCATATAATGAGGCTAATGGATGAACATTACATGGAGCGGCCAAGTGAAGGAGTCATCCGCATTAGAGATTTTCTTTTTGCTCTTGGTATTGTAGCTAATCATAAACGCATAAGAAGGTTATTGAGATTGATGGGAATAATGGCCATCTATCCCAAGAAGAACCTTAGCCGCCTTGGTCAGGCAAAATACATCAGACCCTACTTGCTGAGGGATCTTAAAATTACCAGGCCAAATCAGGTGTGGGCCATTGACATTACCTACATTCCGATGCCCAAGGGTTTTCTTTATTTGACAGCTATTATAGACGTTTACAGCCGTTATGTTGTCGGATGGGGTATATCCAATAGTCTGGATGCTTCCTGCAGCCTGAACGTAACAAAAGAGGCTATTCAGCGATATGGGAAGCCGGAGATAATCAACTCGGATCAGGGAAGTCAGTTTACCTGTCATGAATGGATCGAACTTCTTGAGAAGGAAGAAATAAAAATAAGCATGGATGGAAAAGGCAGGGCTATAGACAACATTTTTATTGAAAGATTCTGGAGATCAGTCAAATGGGATTATGTTTATATCAAGGTCCCCGCTGACGGACTAGAGTTGTACAACGGGCTTAAGGATTACATGGATTATTATAATAATCGACTTTGCCACCAGGGAATTGATCATCAGATCCCGGCGATCCGGTACAAGTCTGTAGCATGATATTAACAGAAAATGAAGATATTAACAAAAGAAAAAAGTAAGCAAAAAAGAAAATGTGTTAATAACCAGAATAACTCTGCGAGTTATTTCCGGTTATGTAACACTCAGTTTACATTATCATCATCATGATAGATAACTTATATTTGTTAACCATTGGTCTGAAAGAGGGTAGTAGGTAAGTTGAGCATACGCAAAACAAACAGGAACAACCCCCATCCTACCCTTGCATTTATACTATTTGAATAGTATCCGGTATATGACAAATTTTTACTATTTTTGATATGAAAGTTCTTTGGATGATTTTATGCCCGGGTGAACAAAAAGAGGTCCAGGCAAAATCAGGATAGCGCAAATAACTAATTATCAGCATACTTAAAATTAGTACTATCTGCCAAATGACCTATATTTTTTGTTAGTGGCAGTTTAGTTTTTTTTCCGCAAGTTTCATTATCGTTTCTGCTCTTTCCCGAAATTTAATTTCACTTTCAAAAACCGTTTTTCCACCAATATCTTCCCCCATACTTGTCCAGGTACCATTACAATTATAAAAATACCACATTCCGTATCCGAAAGAATTAATGTATGCATTGTTTACAACTCCCGCTATCTTGTTGTCGTAAATGAATACTTTTGCAATGCGAATATTTAATGCTTCGTCTTTTTTTGAATCACTTATATCTTCTTTATTCAGTTTTAAATTTTTTATTTCAGAAACATATGCACTTATTGGCGATGAGCTGTCATTTAAGTCTAACAAGTCATTGATTTTCTTTTTTATGGGTTGAGAGGAATAAGAGCCTTCGGGTAAAGCATTTTTCCTGAGTAAAATTTCAGATTTGAGTTTAGTCTCTTCTATTTCACCTTTTTTAAGACTTACAAAATAAGAATTGTTTATGTCACTCTGGCTGATAAATTTTACTGCTTTCCCATCTTTGAAAAGGATTCCTGCTAACTCATCAGTTGCATAACCCGAATTCATTTTCCCATCTTTTATCATCTGATGATATAAATTCTTCCTAGATTCTTGTGAGTAATGTGGGCAATTGCTATAAGGCAAAAAACCTAAACCTTTGACAATACTTAAATTAACGGGGCGTGAATCACTGATTCCGTTCTGAAACCAACATATTGAACCAGCACTTCCTCCCGCCAGGATTATTCCATTCTCTAATGCTTTGTTCAAAATATTATCTATTCCTTGAGCCTTCCAAATACCAAGCATATTCAAGGTATTGCCCCCGCCAACCACAATCGCATCAGAATTAAGAAGAATTTCTTCAAATGATTGATTCTTCTCAGAGGAACTTACCCACACCTTTAGAATTACAGTGTCTAATTGCAAGGTATTACATATATTTCCCCAATATTTAATATTGTCCGGATTGTCTCCACTTGCAGTTGGTAAGTAACAGATTTTTGGATTTTCTTTTTTTGTCAAATCAGCTACGTACTGGACAAACTTTGTGTTAATATCTCCACCCCAAATAAAAATAGTCTCATCCTGTTTATCTGAGTTTTGTTGCGCTTTCAGATTGTCAATTCCTACGAAAGTAAGAAGGAAAAAGATTAGTAAAGTAAATGTTCTCTGGTTCATATTTGTCTCTCTTAATTGTACTAAAGTTAAGTATATGCAAAGAAGGCGATTGCGGGCTTGTCAACCTATCAAGATACACAGAAGTTGATGCGGGTGATAAGCTTTAAATACCACTTAAACCCTTATTAGCTATAGCATTTCTGGGGTTAAGAAGTTTCACAATCTCCTCACCGAATTTGAAAACAAAATCATGTTTGTCATCATATAAATCTGGATTCCAACTAAATTTTATGTTCTTATCTTTAAATCTTCTACGCCTGTTTCATGGTCAGCCGGCATGACACCCAACGTGTTGCAGATATGCTGTCGCAGGCGTTGCATCGCATTGGTTTTGAGTAGCAAGATAAGAAAAAGCGACTTACGTTCATAGCCGCCGAGCCACAATCCAGCCTATGCAGTATTTGTGCTGTTATGGTTAGTTGTTAAGCTATCATGTTTTTAAAGTAACTACGATATAAAATCAGTTCTTTGGGAAAATTGGTTAACTAACAATTCATCTTAGTACAAATATTACGCTTCAGATTGTTATTAAATTTTGGGAAGTACTTATCTGTTTAAAAGTCAGGCACAAAAAAGATGTCTGAGATTTTCATCTTAAGAATTATTTTCTAGAAAAGAAATTCCCATCGTCAGATGTAATAGTCCGTCCTTAGATAGTCAGAGTTTGAGTAATTAAAGTAATTGCAGTTGTAGTAAAGCAGATGTTGCAATTTGACTCGTTTTTTGTCAAATGTAATTTATAATTTTGCCTCATCAGAAATCGATGCTTTCGTTTCACGCATAAACGGGATAGGCTGTGAGGATGTTTTGCTTCTAAGTTCTATTTTAAGAATTTGTATTTTAAGATTCTTTTAGTCTGTTATGACTTTGTATCCGTCTTTTTTCCATATTTCCATGCCTTCATATAAATGATATAAGTTATTGAAATTAATATTTTTCATTATTTCAATAGACCTGGCACTTCTTCCGCCTGCTTTACAATAAACCAAATATGTTTTCCTTTTATCAAACTTATTAATCTCTTCCTGAAAATTGACAGATTTGTAGTCAACGATAATTGCTTTTTTAATATGTCCACTATTAAATTCTTCTGGTGTCCTGACATCCAGGATTACAAAATTTGTATCCTGGCTATGTTTTTGAATTAATTCCAATGCTTGCTTGCAAGTAATGTCCTCTTTCAACCTTGTCTGAGCAATTGCAAAACCGCTCAATATGAATAAAATTGATAAACATAAGATACTTTTTTTCATTTCTATAATTTTTTTAATTATATAATTCCTCAATTTTGTTCCTCTGGTGACTTTATATCCTGTCCGAGATTATTAATTAATTCAGAATACTTTGCTCTTTTGCTTCCGGAAGCGATTGACATAGATATTGCCAAAGCTTCAGCAATTTCTTCTTTTGATGCTCCGGCATCTACAGCCTTTTTATAATGCCAATTTATACATGGCACACAATCAGCCAGGACTGAACATGCAAGTGCTATTAGTTCTTTTGTTTTTCTGTTTAAAGTATTTTCTTCATATACTTTATCAGAAAAATTGTCATATAATTTGTTAACTTCTTTTGATAAAAACATAATAACCTCCTTTATAAATATTATATATTTACAAATGTATTCGATCGACAAATAAAATAAAAACGATATTATTCGATATGTAATATCGAGAATATTGATAGGTAAATTATGGAATTCAGAGAACTTAAAACATTTCAGGTAGTTGCAAGTTTGTTAAGTTTTACCAAAGCAGCAAATGTACTTCATCTTGCTCAGTCAACTGTTTCTGCGCAAATACGTTCATTGGAAAACAGCCTGGGGAAGGAATTATTTCTTAGGGCAGGAAGAACAATCAGTCTTTCGGCTGCCGGAATGAAATTATTGGCTTATACTCAACGATTGGTAAATATCGAAAAAGAAATACATAATGTTCTGGGAGATATTGATGACAAATCCGGAAATTTAACCATAAAAACGCCTCAATCTGTAAGCACTTACTTCTTCCCGGATTTAATAAAAGAGTTTCAATTAATATTCCCCAAAGTCGGTTTTGATATAGACTGGTGTACAAGCTTCAATTTAGTAGACATTCTTAATTCCGGCAAAATAGATTTAGCTTTTCTAATAACAGACAATTTTGAAGAAAAGAATTTGCAAACCGAAGAACTAACTGTTATAAAACTGGTTCTTGTTGCGCATCCCCAAGATGAATTACTAAAAAATAAAAAAGTAACAATAAAAGATTTAAACAACAAAACCTTAATATTTGCAAAGTCGGAATGCAATTACAAAAAAATTATGCAGAAAATGCTTATCCAATCTGATGTTAACCCCCAAAAAATTATTGAGATCAATAGTCTTGAAGCCATAAAACGGTTACTGGTATTAGGAAGCGGAGTAGCATTCCTTCCAGAAATAGTTATAACAGATGAGCTTAATAAAGGCTTGTTACAAACTCTTAATTGGTCAGGCACAGCTTTTAATGCAAAATTAATTATGATATGGGCTAAAGAAAAACATATCTCTGAACCTTTGCGTGCTTTCATGATGATGGTGAAAAAAATGATAATAAATTCCGCAAAGGTGGGTGATAAATCGAGCAGGTAAAGGGAGTCTCACCCCGAACCTCTCACGGAACCGTACGTAATAGTCTCCCATCATACAGCTCTTCAGTTAATACTCCACCAGGTTAATTCTTCCCGCTAATTAAAGGGTTTTTATATAGCTGTATATTAAGATGTTACGTCTTTGCTCCATTCCCACTACAGGGCCTGCCTCCATCTTAATTACAGCATTGACTTTGGTCTCTCAATCGTTGTCAGATAGGCACATAATGAAAACTAACGGTTTGTGGTATGGTTGGTTGGCGATTTCAAAGTGCTTACTTATCAAGTTACGGTTAAAGTTGATTGAAAGTATAAAACCTTCGCAAACCTCTGAACCGACCGAAGGGAGCTCAGCGAAGCTAAACCCGCATGCACTATACCATGTGTTATGGCTCGTAATTACTTCTTTTTACAAGTCTTTTTTGTTATAAATACCATCCTGAAAGTTGTAAATAACATCTTTCATTAATTTCAGAGTTTTCTGGTTTCCACCATCTTGCAAGTGATAATCTCATTAAAGTACCTGCAGGAATAATATCAACTTTATCTTCAAATCCAACGTATGGAAACCTCTTAGTTCTAACAAAAGGATTATCAGAAGGATATAGATAATGCTTATCATCTTCATCAAGTTTTAAATCTTTATCTGAAATCCAAAAGCCGACACTATTTTTGGGTAAATTTTCTTTATTTCCTATATAACCATTTCCATTGCCAGTCCAGCCAAGCATTCCATTAAAGATAGTTGATGGAGAGCCTTGATAAATTGTAACACCACAATTAATTATAAATTCCGATATATTTTCTGTTTTTCTTAAATATTTCTTTGTTTGAATTATAACATCTTCAATATGTGGAGGTTCAACGTCTTCTCTTTTTTGAAAACTAATTTCCCAAACATCTCCAATATCTAAATCTGTATCAGCGTATTGATCCCAATTACCAGGATTTAACAATCTAACAAATTGATTATTATTTAAAATCATACCACCAACACATGCTGCTTTCCCTTTATGTGTCTTAGATGTTATTAGAATTTCCATTATAAATGAATTATTTGATAGCCTAACTGCTCTAACTTGTCCGTAACAATTGAGCGATGACAGGCTTGAGGTTTTTCTTCAACACAAAATAATACAATTTTACTGGCACCAACTTCATCTAATTTTTCAATGAAAGTATCAAAATCAAAGTTTTTTAGAATTCGATTTTTATATTCAATTCGAAATATTTGACCTAATTCTTGTCTGTCTCTTTTATGCTCACCTTTTTGCAAGTCCGCTTCTTTTTGAAGTTCTCTTATTTCTGTTGTTGGAGCAAGTTCAAGAATATGACCGTATTTAATTTCTAAATCATTTAGTCGTTCTTGTAATTTATTACTATTAACAAATGAATATTTTGCACCTCTCACACCTCTTCTTTGACGAATATCACAGAAGGTATCAATATTGTTGGCTGTTAATTTGCTAAAGAATTCATTTTCAGTGGAACCATATACTCCAATTGTATAAAAAATCATATTGCGTCTTGATTATATTTTTTTCTGGAACCAAAAGTCAATTCGTCACCAAAAAGATTTACTGTACCATTAGGAGCCACTTCAAGCATAACTTGTCCTTGTGTTTTAATTATTACATCTTTTGAATTGTTTTTTGATCTTGTGATATGATTAAGTGTAATGTTTATTTTTTGCAATTCTTCACCTATCAATTTTGTTCTATGACATTCTTCTGGTTTACTCTCACTGCACATTATTGCAACTTTTATTTTTTTATCGTTAGCAGTAACAAGACGTTTTAAACCCTCTTTGAAAAAGTCTTTGTCTTTTAATTTCTCATAATCTACATGTCCATTTGTATAACATGTCCTATCTTCAGGTAATCCACCAAGTACATCACCCATAAATGCATAGGTAATCTTTTTATTTAGTAGGGCAAATTTAAGTTCGTTTTGATTGAATTGTGGATTATATTTTGAATATGGTTTTGACCTAATATCAATGAGGTAGTTTATACCAAAGAGTTTTAGCTCCTCAATAAAAGTCTCAATACTTTTATTTCCGTGTCCTATAGAGTATAAACTTGAATTTTCCATATTACAAATATACAAATTTAACTATCAACTTGTTCAGTTACCCCCTTATGAGCCATAACGTTCGTGGTATGTGGCAGTGACGGATCTACATGAACTGAGGTTTTCACCTACCAGAAAAGTCAGTTGCATTATGAAGTTGTTAGCCTGGCAGAATGAAAGCAATGCCGTATACCATTTGTTATGTGCCGTGTTAATTTATTTTTTCAGTTATAAGTTTTAATTCGGTTTTTATTTACCAACATTCTATTTATCAATATTTTACATGGCACATAACGGTCTGTGTAAATTATCGTGCGACTGGCGCAGCTTTTGCCTTTTTGCAAAAGGTGTGACAGGAAGCATGGAATTTACATAATGTTAGGCCTCGTTTTCTTTCATTTTATTGTTGTCTTCATTTCTTAGCCAAAAAAGCAGGCATGCTTATCCTCTTTGACGATGACAAAGAAACTATGAAGATCATTTACTTCTGGATTTGGCTCATATTGCACCCATTTGCCATTTGCCCTCATCCAGTAGATCTTCCAGATACTTTGACTTTTAATGAATCTCGTTTTTGCAAATTCGCTATGTAGTATTTCTTCAGGCTTGTCCCACCTGGGCCTTATTTCAAAAAGAATCAGAGTATTATTCTCATAAGCATATCCAATGTCAAGTTCCTTTCGGATATGAACAGGTGGTCGCATTTCTTCCACCATCTGCTTGATCAGAGCTTCGTTAAAATCTATTGTCCTATCGGTTGTCATCTAATTCGGATAATTGATTTAAATGAGGCCTAACGTTTTAGCTATGAAGGGTTGTGGTTTAAACTCCACTTCACTTTCTGCCGGGTATTTTGTTTTTTAATTATTTCAATATTCCCTGCTACCACTTCACCAGCAATGATTTATAGGTGGTGTTGTGCGCTGTTATTTTCAATATCTATCATCAATCGATTTTAGCTCCAAAAAGAATTCCAAAAATCGGGTAGATATTATTCTCCTGAAATAATATCTCTCCATCTTCATCATTGACACGATGTACAAATACAATCTTTGAATTGGGATAAATCCGTAGCAACTGTCCTCCATATCCCGAATGCTGGAAGGAAGCATATTTTAAATTCACACCCCAAAGGATTCCTCTTGCTATTCCATATTCCTCATTAACAATTGAAAGTGGCTCTGTACTATATTCAATCCACTTCTCAGGCACTATTTGTTTTCCTTTCCATTTACCTTTGTTGGCATATAGCATTCCATATAAACCTAAATCATAGGCTGACATTCTAAAATGATATGCTGGATACTGAGATTTACTTGGTTCATATTGATAATATCCATCTGTTTCAGGAATCTCCACGTTCGG
>Ga0315535_1000243_pt1 | contig 38107 bp, 30 predicted proteins | sample SalMarSW160220MG_2_FD_203092 | JGI IMG/M metagenome (GOLD analysis project Ga0315535, IMG submission 203092) | Salt marsh sediment microbial communities from the Plum Island Ecosystem LTER, Massachusetts, United States - Salt Marsh Sediment SW1602-20 ... | reverse complement strand
CCAGCGTTCGCGATCGGTGCGTCGCTGAGACCTCGGTGGCCTCGAGCGCGATCGCACCATCGCTGCCGGACCCCTCGGTGGCCGCGAATTGCGCGTGCAGGTGCTCGATCGCCGACTGGGGGTGGAGGGTCACCAGGGCATCCTTGAGCGCGTCGGTGCCGACTCGCTCGACAACGTTCGCGGACACCAGGCACAGGCAGTCACCGACCGCCAGCTCGCCACGCCACACCTCGGGCGCGAGCTCCCCTGTCGGCAGCCCGCGTTCGCGGTTAGGGTCGGGCAGCGTCGAGAGCCGGGCCTGACGGATCAGATACGCCTCGGCGGGACCCAGCGTCGCAACGTACAGCTCCCGGCCGCGGACCACAGCGACCGCAACGCCCACCGGTCCGGTTCCGTCCGCCTGGTGGCCGAGCCCGTAGCGATCGCGCTGGTGGCTCAGCCGCTTGTTGGCGACATCAATCACCTTGACCAGGCACTGTCGGATCCCGGCCGATTCGTCGTAGTAGTACTCGTTGCGGATGGTGTCGGCCACCATGCGTGTGGCCTCGCGCGCGCGGTGGCCCGCCTGGCGGCTCGTGACCAGCAGGTACAGGTTGCCCTTGCTGCGCCCGATCGAGCCGATGGATGGCTCGACCACGAGGCTTGTGTCGGGGGAATCGGGGACCTGGTCCTGCTCGGTGACAGCGCCGAGCTTCAGCTGGAGGCGGGCGGCCAAACGGCGATCCTCATGGAGATGTCTGAGGCTGGCGTCACAGGTGAGCGACGGGGCTCGGGGCCATCGGGTGACGCGACGATCCCGGCTGCTGGCGGGAGACGGATTATACGCGCGGGCCCGGTCCGGACCCGGCAGCGGGGCCCGGCCCGGACACGACCCGGAGGAACCTGACCCGGGCGCCACCCGGGGCCGTCGCGAAGGCCTCGAGCAGCTCGATGGCCCGCATCCGCAGCTCCGAGGCCACGATCGGCTCGGCGGCGGCAACCACGATGGCGTCGCGCTCCAGGCGGATCAGCCGGCAGCCACCCGCGGCCGGTGGCACCCGCTCCTCGACCAGGGCGTCCCACGTCGCGATCGCCCGGGCCATCCTGAGCTCGGCATCGAGACCCAACCGCCGGGCCGCCTCCGGCAGCAGGTCCCCCACCCGGTCGGGCCGACGGCGGCGATCCGGCCGTTCCGGGTCCGGTCGCGAGCGACGACGATCGCTCATCCGGCTGCCGGCACGGGGTCCGGCTGCCCGGCTGCGGCCAGTTGCGAGATGCCGTCCGGGGTCACGGACACGCCCCATGCCGTGCCTACCGAGCGAAGCGCGGGGTCGAGGTCGTCCAGTGTGGTCGTGGTCACAAAGGCCTGCGGCAGCTCGGCGATCCGACGGACGAGATGGGCTCTCCGGTCGGGGTCGAGTTCCGAGAACACGTCATCGAGCAGGAGCAGCGGCGGGCGGCCGTCGAGCTCCGCCAGCAGGTCGAGCTCGGCGAGCTTGAACGCAAGGATCGCTGTCCGTTGCTGGCCTCGCGACGCGAATGATGCGAGCGGGCGGCCGTCGAGCTCGAACACGAGATCGTCGCGATGCGGCCCGATCAGCGTGGTGCCGTTCCAGACCTCCTTATCGGCCGTCTCAGCCAGGCGTCGAGCCAGCGCGTCACGTGCCGACTCCCCGGGGAGCACCGGCGCGTTCGTCGCGTATCGGATCGCAAGCCTGCCCGCAGCGGCTTCATCTGGCGCGATCTCGGCGTGCGCCGACGCGAGGGGCCCGGAGAGCGCGTCGAGTAACCGACTCCGCTCCTCCCGCACCGCGCCACCTGCGTCGAGCAGCGTGACGTCCCAAAACCGCAGCTCAGCCCGCGTCGCCTGCTCGTCGCGGATCAGGCGCAGCAGGCCGTTGCGCTGCTGGAGCGCGCGCCCGTAGGTCGCGAGGTTTCGGAGGTAGCCTGGCGCACGCTGCCCGGCGAGCCGGTCCATGGCCTCTCGCCGGAGCGAGGGGGAGCCGGCGACCAGCAGCATCTCCTCGGGCGCGAACACCACCGTCCGCAGCACGCCGACCAGCGAGCCTGCCCGACGCGCGACACCATTGACGCGGATCCGCTTGCGCGCGCCGCCCGAGGCGGTCCGCGTCAGCCCGACCTCGACCGCGTCACGACCGCCTGCCGGGTCGCCGCCGCGCCCGATCCGCGCCTCGATGCGGGCGACCCCGGCCCCCCAGCGCACGAGCTCGCCGTCGGCCGACGTTCGGTGTGAACGTCCCCAGGCCGCCAGGACGATCGCCTCGATCAGGCTGGTCTTACCCGATGCGTTGGGACCCCAGACGAGCTGGGGTCCGCCACCAAACACGGCGTCCAGTTCCGCGTAGCCGCGAAGATTACGGATAGAGAGCCCACGGAGGATCGGTTGATCGGGCGGCGCCGTCGCGGTGTCCGTCAGGAGGTGGTCCGGACGGGCATCACGACATGAACGTAGGATTCATCGCCCACCGGTCGGAACACGCCCGGAGACAACGGGCCGTTGAGCTCGATCACGAACCGCTCCGTGTCGACGTTCGCCAGCACGTCGTTCAGGTAGCGGGCGTTGAACGCGATGGTCGTCGGGTCGCCTTCGATCGTGGCCTCCACGTCGCCTGTGTAGTCGCCCACCTCGGCCGTCGCAGTCACCGTCACGCCGGTGCCGTCGCCACCCACCTGCAGCTTGACGATATTGGCGGACGAGCTCGCGATGAGCGCTGCCGGTCGGACGGCCCGCAGCAGCTCCTCACGATCAAGCTCCGCGCGCGTCGAGTGGGTGGTGGGGATCACAGTCTGGTAGTTGGGGAACTGACCATCGATCAGCCGCGAGACCAGGTCGATGCCGTCGAGGTGGAATAGAACCTGGTTGCGCGACTGTGCCAGCACGAGCTCGATCGGGTCGTCGGTGTCAGCAAGCACCCGGCCAAGCTCGGCCAGGGCGCGGGCCGGGATAACGACGGCCGCCGCCTCCACCGGGTCGAGCACCTCGATCGTGCGCACGGCGATCCGGTAGTTGTCGGCCGCGGCGAGGGTCAGGCGGCTGCCTTCGAAGCGGGCCAGGATGCCGGTCAGGATCGGTCGTGCCTCATCGCTGGCGGCGGCGAACGTCGTCTCGTCCAGGGCGCGCTTGAGCACCTTCTGGGCGACGCGGGTGGTCGGTCGCTCGCCGGCGGTCTGGATCGCCGGAAACTCCTCAGCGTCGATGCCTTTGACACGGGTGGCGAAACGCCCGCAACGAAGATGCAGGGTGTCCGCGCCGTGCATCTCAAGATCAACCTTCTCAGCCGCAGGCAGCGACCCGACGAGATCGGTCAGGAGTCGGGCAGGGACGGTGATCGCCCCATCGGTGTCGATCTTACCGGGTACCCAGTAGGTGATCCCGATCTCGAGGTTGGTCGCGGTCAGCTTGAGGCCGGCGTCCTCTGTCCGCAGCAGGACGTTCGCGAGCACCGGCAGGGTGCTCCGGCTCGACACCGCGCGCGAGACGACGGACAGGCCGCGCGCGAGGTTCTCCTGCATCACCGAGAGTTTCACAGTGGGTCGTTCTCCAGCAAGCTGTCGGGACCATAGTCCCCGGGACCCCCCATCTAGGCCGGGCGAGCGGACAGCGCCCTGCCGAACACGAGCAGTCAATTGAGTGAAATGATCGTTCTATCTTCTCATTCCGTCATCATCATCATATTGTCGTGGAAACAGGGGATCGCGACGCTCGTTCGTGCGAGCCCGGCCTGTCGATCATCGGGCGCTGGGTGTCGGCGAGCGAGTTCGTCCTGGGGACCGGCATGGCGATGGGATGTGGATGGAATGGCCCTCGTTGGTGTCTGTGTCCACGGACACCAACGAGGGCGCCGAGTTCTCCCCGGGCAGGACACATCGCGTCGGCGTCTCATCCACCAGATGGCCGGGTTGCCAACGGTTCTTTCAGGGCCAGTCCACAGGCAGCTCGCGGTGCCGACCCTCGCGTACTCGATCGCGGAGGGGCCAGGAGCGGAGGGGCCAGGAGCACCGACATCTATCCCCCGGGTGCGAGGCCCAGCCTTCACCCGCGGGACGGCGCAGCCCGCCGTCACTCCGAGTAGATCAGCTCCCGGACGGCCGCCACCTCGCGCCGCATCTCGTCGTTGACCTGCATCTCGCGGGTGATCTTGCCGCACGCGTGCAGGACCGTCGAGTGGTCGCGGCCACCCAGCTCTGCGCCGATCCTGAGCAGTGAGACGTCGGTCTCCTCGCGCATCAGGAACATCGCGATCTGACGAGGCACGACGATGCTCTTCTCGCGCTTCTGGCCCCGGAGTTGATCCATGGCCACGCCGTAGTAGTCGGAGACCGCCTGGGCGATCCGCTCCGGCGTCACCTGCCGCTTCTTTGGGTTGTACAGGACGTTGGACAGGACGGCCTGGGCCAGCTCGATCGAGATCGGCATCGCGCCCATCGAGGCGTAGGCCACGATCCGGTTGAGCGCCCCCTCGAGCTCGCGGATGTTGGATACGACCTTGCGGGCGATGAACTCGATCACGTCGGAGGTGATTGGCGTCCCCTGCTCTTCGGCCTTGGCCCGCAGGATGGCGATCCGGGTCTCGAGATCGGGCGCGGTGAGGTCGGCGATCAGGCCCCACTCGAACCTCGAACGGAGCCGCTCCTCGAGGGTCAGGATCGCCTTGGGTGGGCGGTCCGAAGACAGGACGATCTGCTTGCCGTCCTCGTGGATCGTGTTGAACGTGTGGAAGAACTCTTCCTGCGTCCGTTCCTTGTCGGCGATGAACTGGATGTCGTCGATCAGCAGCAGGTCGATCCGCCGGTAGCGGGCACGGAACTCGTCGATCTTGCCCTGCTGGATCGAGGTGATGAACTCGTTGGTGAACTTCTCGGACGTCGCGTAGACGACCCGCTTGCGCGGGAACTTGGTCACGACCGCGTTGCCGATCGCGTGCATCAGGTGGGTCTTGCCGAGGCCAACGCCGCCGTAGAGGAACAGCGGGTTGTAGGCGTGCCCCGGCCGCTCCGCGACCGACAGCGAGGCGGCGTGCGCGAGGCGGTTCGCCGAGCCGACGATGAAGTTCGTGAACGTATACCGGGGATTGAGGTTGGTGACGCCACCGCCACCACCTTCCGGCGCGCCGACCCGGGTCGGCTCCACGTGGACCGCCTGAGCCGCGGCGCTGGCCGCCTGCGCCTCGCCGTTGGCTGTGACGACGAACTCCACCTGCACGCTATAGCCGACGACGCGCGCGAGCGTCTGCGAGATCAGCGACCGGTAGCGCGTCTCGAGCCAGTCCTTGGCGAACCCGTTGGGGACCGCGATCCGAAACCGCTGCTCATCCACGTCGACGAGATGGGTCTCCCGGAGCCAGGTCTCGTAGTTGGCGGGGGACAGCGACACCTGGAGCTCGCCGAGGGCCGCCCGCCAGACCTGCTTCGCGTCCATACGTGCGATGGTGTTCCTGGATGTATCAAGGCTGCGATGGGTAGCGCCAACCACGGAGCTGATCGACGGAGAGGCCGCGGCGACACCATGACGCACGATCCGGCCGGTCGAGAACTGGCCGACGGAGCTTCCCCTTCGAGGGCCTCCCGCGGCGTCCCGGCGCCTGAGGGCCCGTGAACGATACACCGGCCCCGGGTGGGGTCGCAAGGCGATTCCCGCATACCCTATGGGAGTATCGTGCGGAGCCTGGTGCCCTGGTCGGAGCGTCCCTGAGGTGGAGGGCCACGCAGGGCCCGTCATTCGTTTGACACTGCTTCCCGGCGCGCCCTATGATCCCCGCGACGAACACGCGCCGTCGCGCTTTTTCGGGCGCTCGGCGCGTTTGCGTGCCTCCAGGAGTCGGAGCTTCCGGGTCCAAGGCTGGATGGAGAGGATCACGGACAGTCCCGATGGGCAAACCGACGTTTCGGCCCAAGAAGCGGCATCGCGCCAAGGAGCACGGGTTCCGCGCCCGCATGAAGACGGCGGGCGGGCGGCGTGTGGTCGCCTCGCGGCGTGCGAAGGGCCGGAAGCAGCTCTCGGCCTGACCGGCGGGCGCAGTCACAACTCGCTGCGGCTCGTCATGCTTTCCCACCCGGGCGAGCTCGCCCGGCTGGCGGAAGGGGGCGTCTCCCGGACGCACCCCCTGCTGGTCGGACGGTTCATCCGGACCAGCCTTGATCAGACCCGGTTCGGGCTGGCGACCGGCCGGCGGCTCGGTGGAGCCGTCGTCCGGAACCGCGCCCGGCGTCGGATCCGCGAGGTGCTCAGGGTGATGGCGCCCTCGTTCCAGCCCGGCTGGGACGTCCTCATCATCGCCCGGCCGGCGATCGTCGAGGCCGACCATGACGCGCTGGTCGGCGCATTGCGCCGGGTCCTCCGTTCGGGAGGCGTACTCGGAGGTCAGTCGAAGCCGTGAAACGTCCCGGGGTCGCGATCGGGGTCGCGCTGATCCACCTGTATCGGCTCGTCTTCGCCTGGCTCCCGAACAGCTGCCGGTTCGAGCCCACCTGCTCTCGCTACACGGAGCAGGCCATCCAGAAGTACGGGCTGCTGCGAGGGGGCTGGATGGGCGCCCGAAGAATCGGCCGCTGCCATCCCTGGAACCCGGGCGGGTACGACCCCGTCCGCTGACCACATCGAGAGCGAGTACCACCGCGTGACCCGCACCAAGCCCCTGCTCGTCCGACTGGCTCCGATCCTGCTGCTGGTCGCCGTCGCGATCCTGCTGGCCGCGTGCGTCCCGGCCGGATCGGCGCCGTCTGGTGGCTCGGGCGCGCCCTCACCGAGCCATAGCCAGGCGCCACTGACACCCGCCAGCCCCGGCGCCAATCCGGTCGACCTGCTGTCCTGGCTGTTCAACCCGATCTTCCAGTTGCTGTTCATCGGGCTCGTCTTCCTCGACCAGCTCTCTGGAAGCATCCTGATCGCGATCTTGCTGCTGACGGTCCTGCTGCGGCTGCTCGTCGTGCCGCTCTACCGCCGGCAGCTGACCTCGACCCGCCGGATGCAGCTGGTCCAGCCCGAGGTCAAGGAGCTGCAGCGCAAGTACAAGGGCGATCGGGTCAAGCAGCAGGCTGCGGTGTCCGAGTTCTACAAGCAGCGCGGCATCAGCCAGGCCGGCGGGTGTCTGCCCAGCCTGCTCACGATGGGCCTGCTGATCCCTATGTATTCCGTGTTCAGCCAGGGCCTGACGAACTTCGACCCCAGCGCGATGTGGAACGTGTTCGGTATCGACCTGTTCCCGGCGCTCACCGCCAGCTGTGCCTCCGCGCCCACGTTCGACGCGGCGGGCCACGTCACCAACGCCTGCCTCCACCCGCTCGCGTTCGGGATCAACTGGGGCATTCCGGAGCCCGCCACGACCGGGCTCGCGATCGCGGGCTTCGGGATCAGCATCCTGGCGTTGATGTCGTCGCTCGTCCAGCTGATCGCGTCGAGGATGACGCTGCCGCCTCACGACCCGCGGACGGCCGACGACCAGAACACCAAGGTCCAGCGGCAGATGGCGTACTTCCTGCCGCTGATCTCGATCCTGTACGGCGGCTTCCTGCCGGCCGGTCTGTTTCTCTACTGGATCGCGTCCACGATCATCCAGATCATCCAGCAGTATTTCGTGATCGGCTGGGGCGGGATGTTCCCACTGCTGGGCTGGTTCCCGGAGTTCGCGCGCAACCACTCGCCGCGGTTCCCGGTCACCATCCCGACGCCGAAGCCACCGGCCCCAGGCCAGCCTCCGAGCGCGGCGTCGCGCTCCAAGACCGTCGACCGCGACCTCTCGGCGCGCTCGACCATCCGCCCCAACCGATCCCGAAGCGGCCGACGAGGGAGACGACGCTGAGATGAGCGAATATCAGGAATTCACCGGCAAGTCGGTCGAGGAGGCCATCAAGGTCGCCTGCGACGCATTCGGGGTCGGGTTGGCCGATCTCGACTTCGAGATCCTGACGCCGGGCAGCCGCGGTGTGCTGGGCATGGGTGCCGAGCCCGCCCGGATCGTCGCGGCGCCCAGGAGCGCGCTCGGAGGAGCCGCCCCCAAGCGCGAGGCGGCCGAGGCTACCCCGCTGCCCCCGCCGCGCCCCCGTGAGGACCCGGGCTTCGATCGAGATCGGGAGCCCCGCGGCGACCGCGACCGCGACGATCGCCAACCAGGAGCCGACGGCGACCGCGAGCGGCGACCGCGCCGCGAGGACCGGACGGATCGGCCCGACCGCAGCCGAGGCCACGACCGCGACCGCGGGCCCCGTCACGAGCGGCCGCGGCGCGAGGAGCGACCCGAGCGGGGTGGCTCCGAGCTGTCGGCGACGGAGGCCGCCCAGGTCGCGACGGCCCGAGGCTCCCTCGCGATGGAGCGCGCCGAGCTCGAGGCTGCCGAAGCTACGCCCGAGGCACTGGCGTCGGGCAAGGAGATCCTCGAGACGCTCATGGGTCACCTCGGGTTCGAGAACGCGACCGTGGAGATCCGCGAGGGCGAGACCAGCCGCCTCAACGTCGTGGGTGAGGACGGAGACCGGGAGGCGCTTGGCTCGCTGATCGGGCGCAAGGGCGAGCGGCTGTCCGCGCTCCAGCACCTCGTCAACCTGATGCTGTCCCGCCGGACCGGCCAGTGGACCCGCGTGCTGGTGGACGTCGAGGACTACCGTGGCCGGCGGGAGCGCCAGCTGGCGGACATCGCAAGCCGGGCCGCCGATCGCGTGCTCGAGACCGGCAAGATGCTGCAGCTCGAGCCGATGCCCGCGCTCGAGCGTCGCTGGGTGCACCTTGCCCTGCGCGACCGGACCGGCGTCGCGACCCAGTCGATCGGCGAGGAGCCGAACCGGCGCGTCGTCGTGCTGCCGAAGAGCCAGTAGCCCGCCGGAAGCCGTCAGCGGGGGGACCGTTGGGGGGGGTGGTGGCCGTTCACGGGGCCGGCGTGTTCGCTGACCACGGGGCCGTTGTCCGTCTGTGGCCGGCCTCGGGCATGCCCTGTTACCATCCGCCCGACTCGAGATCCTGATGACGACTGCCCCCGATCCCACGCCTGCCCCCGAGACCGCGCCTGCCCCCGAGACCGCGCCTGCCCCCGCGACCGCGACTGCCCCCGAGACCGCGACTCGCCGCGGCCCGTCGCTCCGCCTCCGGTTCGTGACCGCGTTCGTGCTCGGGATGGCCCTGGTGGTCGCGGCAGGCGGCGGGGTGCTCTACGCGTACGGGCAGCAGTACGCGGGCAGGATCCTGCCCGGCGTCCATGTCGGCACGGTCGACGTCTCGGGCCTCGCGCCGGCTGCGGCGCGAGACGCGCTGGCCGCCGCCTACTCGTCGCTGACCGCAGGTAGGATCGTGCTCGCCGGGCCGACCGGCGAGGTCACCATCGGCTATGACGAGATCGGGCGCGGCCCGGACCTCGGCGGGATGCTAGACAGTGCGCTGGCCGCTGGCCGCAATGGCGAGGCCGTCGCGGACTTGATTGGTGCCCCGCAGACCGCGATCCGAGGGGCAACCGTGGAGCCGGCGGTCACCTACGACGAGACCAGGCTGAAGGCAGCCATTCAGGCTGTGGCGAGGACGATCGACCGGGACCCGGTGGATGCCACGGTGTCCGCGACGGCCGACGGGACTTACGCGGTGACCCCGTCGGTCGAGGGTCGAGTTGTCGACCAGGCCGCGCTGCTTGCGGCGATCGAAGCTCAGATCGGGCAGCTCGACCCGCCCGCCGAGGTCCACCTCGACATCCCGGTAACCAGCAAGGCGCCGCATTCCGACACCACTGCAGCCGAGGCGGCCAAGGCCGCCGCCGACCGCATGGCGACCGACCTCGTGCTGACCCGCGACAAGGATCAGTGGACGATCCCAGGTGAGGACCTGCGCAAGCTGATCTCGTTCGCCACCGGCCCGGACGGGACCATCGTCCCCGTCGTCGACGAGGCCGGCATCGACCCGCTGCTCAAGCCGGTCGCCAAGGGGGTGGCCCAGAAGGGGGCCAACGCCGGCTTCAAGCTCAGCGGGGGCAAGATCGTCGTGGGCTCGAAGAGCCGGGAAGGCCGCAAGCTCGATGCGGCGGCCACCCACACCCTGGTGCTCGATGCGCTGCTGGCACGCCAGGTGGGCGGGGCTGACCAGCCGGTCGAACCGGTCGTCGAGGCCACCGAGCCGACCGTGACGACGGCCATGGCCCAGGACTACGCGTCCAAGATGAAGCCGATCTCCAGCTGGACGACATGGTTCCCGATCGACGCGCCCCACGGCTATGGTGCCAACATCTGGATTCCGGCCAAGCTGATCAACGGCTACGTCCTTGGTCCCGGTGAGAAGTTCGACTTCTGGAAGGCGGTCGGGCCGGTCACCACGGCCAAAGGCTTCCGGCGAGGCGGGGCGATCGTCAACGGCCACACCGAGTTGCAGGGCGCCCTGGGCGGCGGGATCTGCTCCTGCTCGACCACTCTGTTCAACGCGGCGCTGCGGGCGGGCATGAAGATGCAGGCTCGCCGCAACCACTACTACTACATCAGTCGCTACCCACTCGGTCTCGACGCCACCGTGTTCAAGTCGGACGGCGGCTCGACGCAGACGATGAGCTTCACCAACGACACGAAGTACCCGGTCCTGATCCGGGGTATCAACACCCGCAGCGGCAGCACGGGCTACGTGACGTTCAAGATCTACAGCGTGCCCAACGGCCGGAAGGTAATCATCTCCCCCGCAACGGTCAAGAACAGGCGCAACGCCAGCGACACGATCCAGCACACCAGCAGCCTTCGCGCCGGCACCTCGAAGCGCGTGGAGTACCCGGTCGACGGCATGGACGTATGGCGGACCGTGACGGTCAAGGAGAAGGGCAAGGTCATCCGCAAGACCACGTACTACTCCCACTACTCCGTGGTCAACGGGGTCCTGCTCGTGGGCACCAGCGGGAGCAGCCCCAGCCCGTCACCGACGCCGGGGTCCTGACGGGCCAGGCCGGCCCGGTCGCTGCCGGGACGCTGGACGGCCGGGTCGCCGGATGAGCCACGATGGCTGGGCTCACGCTGGCCAACCCGGCCACCATCCTGTCGTTCGCCGCGCTGTGCGCCAGCATCGGGGCGGGGCGGGAGGGCACTCGAGGGGCCGTTGCCGCTGTCGCGGGCGTGTTCCTGGGATCGGTCGCCTGGTGGGCTGCCCTCACGGCCCTCGTGGCTGCGCTGCGGACCCGCCTGACGGCTCGCGTCGCACGCGGACTCAATGTCGCCTCGGCGGTCATCGTCGGCGCATTCGGCCTGGTCGCGATCGGGATCGGCATCACCGGCTGACCGGGCAATCCCGCCCGTCGATCGGGGGCCGTTGGACACCGCATGCGGACGGACCCTGACCTACGATCAACTGCGTGACCCGCGTGTCCGTTCGCCCTCTTCCCGCCGCCGCCCTGTTCGACTGGGACGGCACGATCGTCGATTCGCTGCCGCAGATCTACCGAGCCAACGTCGCGGTTCTGGGTGAGCTGGGGATCCGGCTCGACCGGGCCTGGTTCCGGGAGCGACACACCCCCGACTGGCGGGGCACCTACCGGGAGCTCGGGATCCCCGAGGCGCAGTGGGACCGGCTCGCGGCCCGCTGGACCGAGGAGATGCAGCGCGGCCGCCCGCGGGCCATCCCGTGGGCTCGCGGCGCGCTCCGACGGTTGCGCCGGCACGGGATCCGCCTGGGTCTGGTCACGGCGTCGACACAGGGCGTGGTCGAGCCCAACCTGCGGCGGCTGAACCTCGAAGGCGTGTTCGAGACCATGGTGTTCGCCGGCGACGTGCGCAACGGCAAGCCACATCCGGAGGCCCTGCTGGTCGGGCTGCGCGGCCTCGGCGTGGCGGCTGCCGATGCCGTCTACATCGGTGACACGGTGACGGACCTCGAGATGGCGCGAGCGGCGGGCTCACCCTTCGTCGCGGTCGGCGATACCACCGCGGCCGCGACCTTCCTGGAGGCGGGCGCGGATCGAGTGTGGCCGGGGGTCGGGCCCTGGACCGACCATCTCCTCGCCACGAGCGGGAGCGGCCACTGCGGCGGCGCGAGGACCCGACGATGACGAGGCTGCTGGCGGCTGTCGACGGCGCCGTGCAGCGGTTGCTGCTGCCGCTGACCGCCGGCGGGCTGGGGCTTGGGCTGCTTGGCCTGGCCACCGGGCAGGAGGAGCTGTCGTGGTGGGCCTGGACCGCGCCAGCCGCGCTGGTCGGCGTGTGGCTGGCGGCATCGATCCTCCGGGACCTGCTCAGGGGGGAAGCGGGCGTCGATGTGATCGCCCTGCTGGCGATCGGGGGGGCGCTGGCGCTCGACGAGTCGCTCGCGGCGGCGGTGATCGGGGTGATGCTCGCAACCGGGGACTGGCTCGAGCGCTACGCGGACGGACGGGCGCACCGCGAGCTGTCGGCGCTCGTGTCGCGGGCGCCGCAGACGGTCCACCATTACCTCGACGGGACCATCGTCGATCAGGCGATCTCCGAGGTCGACACGGGCGACCGGCTGCTGGTCAAGCCCGGCGAGGTGGTCCCGGTCGACGGGAGCGTCGTGGGCACCACGGCCGTGCTCGACGAGTCGGCGCTCACGGGTGAATCGCGCCTCGCCACGCGCGAGGCGGGCGACCCGGTCAGCTCCGGGACGGTCAACGCGGGAATGCCGTTCGACCTGGTCGCGACGGCCACCGCCGAGCGCAGCACCTACGCGGGCATCGTCCGCCTGGTCCAGGAGGCGCAGTCGTCCAAGGCGCCGTTCGTTCGGATCGCGGACCGTTACGCCCTGCTGTTCGTGCCGCTCACGCTCGTCATCTCCGGCCTCGCGTGGCTGGTCTCGGGCGACCCGGTGCGGGCCCTCGCGGTGCTGGTCGTCGCGACGCCCTGCCCGCTGCTCCTGGCGGCACCGATCGCGATCGTCGCCGGGATCAGCCGATCCGCCAGGCGGGGGATCATCGTCAAGGGCGGCGGCGCGCTTGAGGCCATCGCCCGTGCCCGTGGGATCCTGTTCGACAAGACGGGCACGCTCACGGCCGGACGCCCGCACCTCGCCGAGATCGTGGCGGCGCCCGACCACGACGCGGCCGAGGTGCTGCGGTGGGCCGCGTCACTCGAGCAGGTATCCCCACACGTGCTGGCGGCCTCGATCGTGGCCGGATCCCGTGAGCGCGACGTTTCCATATCCCTGCCCAGCGACGCGGCGGAGTTGCCGGGCGCGGGCATCGCCGGTCGGGTCGATGGCGCGGATGTGCGGGTCGGCACCATCGCGTTCGCCTCCGAGGGAGGGCAGCTGCCAGCCTGGGCGCGAGACGTTCGGCGCCGGGTTGCCCTGGAGGGGGCGACGGGCGTGTATGTCGCAGTGGGCGGTGTCCTGGTCGGCGCGCTGGTGCTCGACGACCCCATCCGGCCCGAGACGCCTCGGGTGATCCGGTCTCTCCGACGAGCCGGGGTCCGCCGGATCGTGATGGTCACGGGGGATCACTACGGCGTGGCCGACATGGTCGGCGCCGCGATCGGTGCCGATGCGGTGCTGGCCGAGCGCACGCCGGCCGACAAGGTGGATGCGGTGGCCGAGGAGCGGGGGAACGTTGACGGCATCCTGGTAATGGTCGGCGACGGCATCAACGACGCACCGGCGCTGGCGGCGGCCGATGTCGGGGTCGCGATGGGCGCCCGGGGAGCCACTGCCAGCTCCGAGGCGGCGGATGTGGTCATCGCCGTCGACCGGCTCGACCGTCTGCCGGAGGCGATCCGCATCGCGGCCCGGTCGCGGACCATCGCCTTGCAGAGCGTGATCGCGGGCATGGGGCTGTCGCTGGTCGCTATGCTCGTGGCCACCACGGGGTTGCTGTCACCGGTGATCGGGGCCCTCGTCCAGGAGGCGATCGACGTGCTCGTGATCGTCAACGCTCTGCGCGCGCTCACCGGCGGGACCGAGCGTCCGATCCAGGTGCCCGGCTGGGCGGACCTCAGCACCAGGCTGCGCACCGAGCACCGCGAGCTGGCAGCGCCGATCGGGCGGATCCGGGCCCTCGCCGACGGGCTGGGCAGCTTGCCAGGCCCCGAGGCCAGGCTCGAGCTCAACTCGGTGCGGACGTTCCTGGTCGACACGCTGGTGCCGCATGAGGAGCTCGAGGACCGAGAGGTGTTCCCGATGCTCGCCAGCGCCTTTGGCAACGACGACGCGACCGCTGCCCTCCACCGGACGCATGCCGAGATCTTCCACCTGGTCCGTTTCGTGGGCCGCCTGGTCGACGAGGTGGGCCCGGATGGCCCGGCCGCCGAGGATCTCACGGACATGCGACGGGTGCTGTACGGCCTCGATGCGATCCTGCGCCTCCACATGGCCCAGGAGGAGGAGCTCTACATCGGGTTGGGCGATGCCGGCCCGGCACCGACGCAACCGGTCGTCCAGCGCGCCTGACGCGCCGCCTGGCACCGTTCATCGTCGTCTATGACTCGGCCGGCGAGGTGCTCGCCACCGACGGCCAGCTGGACGGCCGGAACCCGGTACCGCCCGCAGGCGTGCTCGCCACGGCCCGGAGGGCCGGGTCGGATCGGGTCACCTGGCAGCCCCGGACTGGGGTTCGACTCGCCACCGTGACCGTGGGCTGGTCGGGCGGCTCGGTCCTCGCGGAGCGGTCGCTTCGCGAGGTGGAGGCAAAGTCGAGCACGATCCCGCCCTCGGTCACGCCGTGACCCCGGGCGCTGTGACCGCCGCTGCGGACCGCGAGCTCGAGGCCGGTCTCACGTGCAAGCCGGACGACGCGGGCGACATCGTCATCGTCGACGACCTGGACGATGAGCGCCGGGCGACGGTCGATCCCCCCGGCGACCACGGAGCAGGCGGCGTGGTAGTCGGCGAGGTCCGGGGTGATCAGGCGGCCGGCGATCCTTCGCTGCAGCGTCTCAATCGGGAGATCGATCGCGGGGACACGGATCATGGTTCGGACAGTTCCTCGCCTTCCCGCCCTGCTGGTTGGAGTGCCATCGGACGCGGGACCCATCAGCTCCGGCCGGACGCAGGCATCGCGGCGGGCCGCAGGAGTTGCGGCAGGCCATCACAGCTGGTGACGGCGCCGGACCGTACCGTGCACGGCATGGGCGCGGTGACTGTGAGCGCTGGACATCATCGGGTCTGGCTCGCCCCGGGCGCGGCGCGTTGCGCGCCTGCACCGCGCCCGAGCGTGCGCTGGTCGGCTGGCAGGACCCGTGCCCCGCGCCACCTGCGACTGGGATCGCGTGCCCGGCCCTCGGCATCACGGCGCCTACTCCTACCTGGGTATCGGCCACTACACCGGCTTCGCCGGCCCACCAGGAGGGCCGGATCCACTTCGCAGGCAAGGCGACCTCGCTCGAGTTCCAGGGCTACATCAACGGCGCGGTCGGGACCGGCGAGCGCGTCGCCCGGGAGATCAAGGAGCGGTGTAGCGCACGGCTCCGGCCTGGTCCCGTCACGCGGTCGCGGGCTGACCCGGGGTCGGCTCCGCCGTCAAGACCGCTGTCGGCCGGACCGCTGTCGGCCGGACCGCTGTCGGCCGGGATGCCTCGCGCGCTCTGGTACCGTCTCGTTCGTGGCTCGAGTTGATGTCCGTGACGGCGCCCGGATGATCCATCGAGCGGGGGTGCGATGAGGAGCGCTGCCGCGCACCCACAGCCCGAGCGCGCTGCGGCTCGTGTGCTGCGCCTGGCTGCGCCGATCATCGTGTCCAACATCTCGGTGCCGTTGCTCGGGGCCGTCGACACGGCGGTGGTCGGCCACCTGCCGGATCCCGCCTACCTCGGTGGGGTGGCGGTTGGCTCGATGGTCTTCGACTTCCTGTACTGGGGCTTCGGCTTCCTGCGCATGGGCACGAGCGGGTTCGTCGCCCAGGCCCGAGGGGCGGGTGACGGTGCCGAGGTCCGCGCAGTGCTCGGCCGCGCGCTGATGACGGCCGGGGCGCTGGGCGCCCTGATTCTCGCACTTCAGGGCCCGATCGGGGCGACGGCGCTCGGGCTGGTCGGCGCCAGCCCGGCGGTCGGGGCCAGCGCTGCCGGCTACGTGGCGGTGCGCGTCTGGAGCGCGCCTGCGACGCTGGCCAACTACGCGCTCCTGGGCTGGCTGTTCGGCATGCAGCGGCCGAAGACGGCGCTGGTGCTCCAGGTGTTCAGCAACGGCCTCAACATCGCGCTCGACCTGTGGTTCGTGGTCGGGCTTGGCTGGGGCGTGGCGGGCGTCGCCGGCGCGTCGGTGATCGCGGACTACGCCGCTGCTGCCCTCGGCCTGTGGCTGATCCTGCGAACGCTTCCCGGCCAAGCCGGCTGGGATCGGCGGCGCCTGCTCGCCCGCGACCGGCTCACGGCGCTGTTCCGCGTCAACCGCGACATCTTCGTCCGGACGCTGTGCCTCATCTTCGCGTTCGCCTGGTTCACCGCGCAGGGCGCGAGACTGGGCGACGTCACGCTCGCGGCCAACGCGGTGCTGCTGAACCTGCAGTCGATCATGGCCTACGGGCTCGACGGCTTTGCGTTCGCCGCCGAGGCGCTGGTCGGCGGGGCGGTCGGCGCCCGCGACCGGCCGGCGTTCGTCGCCCTGACGCGGGCGGTGACGCAGTGGAGCGTCGGTCTTGCCGTGCTCGTCGCCGCGGCCTACGGCGTCTTCGGCTCGGCGATCGTCGCCCTGTTCACCGACCTGCCGGCCGTCCGGGCCACCGCCGCGATGTACCTGCCCTGGATGGTCGCCTCACCGCTCGTCTCGGTGTGGAGCTATGTCCTGGACGGCATCTACGTCGGCGCGACGCGCACCGCGGAGATGCGCAACGGCATGGCGATCGCGCTCGGCAGCTACCTTGTTGCGGCGCAGCTGCTGCTGCCGGCATGGGCCAATCACGGCCTGTGGCTGGCGTTCCTGATCCTCATGCTGATGCGTGCCGCGACGCTGGGCGCCTGGTTCCCACGCGTCCTGCGCAGCGTGGGCTGAGCATCGTTCGCCGAGCCGGCGGTCCCGTCACGAGGCGCGCTCGCGGACGATCCGCCCGAGCTCCAGATGGCGCACGGCCCGCAGCGCCGGGATCTGCGAGAGCAGACCCGTGACCACGATCGCCAGCGCCGTGAACAACAGGGTGGTCGGCCGGACGTGGAGGTCGAACCGGAACATGTCCGACGAGAACGAGGCCATGAACAAGGCGGAGACCACATAGCCGACCACGAGGCCCGGCACCAGGCCGATCGCGGTCAGCAGCAGGTTCTCGCCCGTGATCAGGCGCGAGATCGTGCTGCTGGGCATGCCCAGGGTGCGCAGGACGGCGATCTCGGTGGACCGCTCGGAGATGCTTGCGACCAGCGTGTTGTAGATCAGCGCGAAGGCGAGGATCCCGCCCAGCACCACCATCACCCCGATGAACGCGTAGAACAGGCCCAGGAACTGGTTCATCAGGTCGAACAGGGCGTGGCTGTCGACGACCGCCGCGATCCCGTCGAGCGAGCGCAGCTGCGACGCAACGGCCGGGGCGTTGGCACCGGGTGCGTAACGGACGAGCGCGACGTTGTCGAGGGCTGCCGATCCCACGGGCCCGACGAGGCTTGCGAGGTAGGGCAAGGATGCGTACACGGGGGTGCCAAGCGGCTCGTTCACGAACCCGGCCACCGTCGCGTTCACGGACAGCACGCTGGCACCTGACGACGAGGAGCCTTCTGTCTGGTTCGCCAGGCTGAGGCGCACCGTGTCGCCGACGGCGACGTGCAGGCGATCCCGCAGGGCGGCTCCCAGGAGCACGCCCTGTGATGGCAGCGAGATCTCGGCGCCGCCTGGATCGTAGAAGCCATGCATCGTGGTCCCGGTCTGGAGCCCGGTGAGCTGGGTGAGGTATGAGCCCGTGCTAGACGCGACTGCCACGCTCCATTCGGCGCCGGCCTCGACGGTCGCCACGCCATCGACGGCGCCGATCGCCGTCAGCTCCTGCTGGGTCACCGGAGAGATCGGGTAGACGGTCGCATCCTGCCGGGTGATGTCGACGAACTGCCTGTGCATCAGGATGTCGATCGTGTCGATCATCCCCCACGACGCGAGGATGAGCGTCGACGCCATTACGACCCCACCGATGGTCGCGAGGCTTCGACGCGGGTTCCGGCCGATGCCCCGGAGGGCGACCCGCCAGCGAACCGGCAGGCGGTGGATCGGTGGGATGAGACGTTCGACCAGGCTCTCCTGACCCTGGCCCATGGGCGCGATCCCGCGCATCGCCTCGGCGGGTCCCAGGGAGGTCGCGCGGCGCGCGGGGACGAACGCTGCGGCCACCGAGGCCAGGATGCCGATCGCCACCCCGGCGAGGACGGTCGTCGGGCGGACGTCCGTGACTCGGCTGGGGATGCCCAGCTCGCCCGTGTAGACCGAGCTGATCACGCCGGCCAGGATCGCTCCCAGGAGCGCGCCGATCACCGCGCCAACGACGCCGACGATGAGGCCGTAGCCTGTGTAGTGGACGATGATGGATCGTCGGTCCATGCCGTTGGCTCGGAGCGTCCCGATGATCGCCCGCTGCGAGGCGATCATCCGGCCGAGCATCACGAACGTGGCGAAGGCGGCCGCCCCCAGGAACATGATCGGGAACGCGAGCGACAGCTCTCCGAAGCCGCTCACGTCCTCCTGGAGCGCGGCGTTGGACGGTTGCTCGGCCTTGGTCATGACGTCGAGCGCCCCGGCGTTGCGCATCGCTGCGCTGGCCGAGTCGGTCGTGCTCGTGGGCTGGTCCGCCGGGACGTAGCCGAGCGCCTGGCCGTGGACCGTGTCGGGCGCCAGGTCCGCCACCAGCGGCTCGGGCGCGAAGATCACGCCGAAGTCGTCGGGCAGGACGAACACCTCCTGGCGACTCTTGGCCGGCCAGATGTACTCGGGCGAGAACACGACCCCCAGAACCTTGAGCTGCTGCCAGCCCGAGCGGCCGAGGATCGCGATCGAATCACCCGGCTTGAGCCCGAAGTTGTCTGCCATGTGCTTCTCGACGAGGACCCCGTTGGGGACCGTTGGGTCGAGCCGGCTGCCGTCGAGCACGAGGACGTCGTCCACGGGAGCTCGGCTGCCGTCAGCCGGCAGCCCGATCGCTCGACCGAGCAGCTGGTGGTCGCCGACCCGGATCGGGGTGTCGGAGACCGATCTGGTTCCGGTCGCGGCCACGCCGGGGACCGCCGCGGCCGCTGCAGCGACGCTCGCCGGGTCCCCTCCAACCGCCATGACGGCGGCGAAGTGGGTCTCCGCGTACAGCTTCTCGTACGAGGCGGTCAGGTTGAGGAAGGCGTCGTAGGAGGCGCCGAACAGGGCGACGCCCAGAACGACCGTCACGACCACGGCCAGGAATGGGCCCCGGCGGGCACGGATCTCCCGGAGCATCGAGCGCCGGAGGAGTCTCACCAGGTCACCTCCTCGGGGCGCGCGGGGTTCGGCTGGAGCACGTCGCCCACGACCTCGCCCGACCGGAGACGCAGCACCCGGTCGGCCATCGTCGCGATCACGGAGTTGTGGGTGGCCAGGAGGACGGTACGACCGCCGGTTCGCGCGAGCTCGTGGATGATCCCCAGGACCGAGCGGCCCACGTCGGCGTCGAGGGAGCCGGTGGGCTCGTCGCACAGCAGGATCTCCGGCGACTTCACGAGCGCCCGGGCGATCGCGACCCGCTGCTGCTCGCCGCCGGACAGCGCGCTCGCGAAGTGATCCACGCGATCACGGAGCCCGACGGCGTCGAGGGCGGCCCGGGCGTCGTCCTCACGCTTTCCCACGAGCTCAGCGACGAGCGCCACGTTCTCGACGGCGGTCAGGGTCGGCACCAGGTTGAAGAACTGGAACACGAAGCCCACGTCCTCGCGCCGGTAGGTGGTCAGCGCCTCGTCGTCGAGGCCCGCCAGATCGCGGTCGCCGACCAGGAGCCGGCCCTCCGTCGGCGACTCGATGCCGCCCACGATGTTCATCAGCGTCGTCTTGCCCGATCCGCTCGGGCCCAGGACCACGACGAACTGCCCGGCGTCGATCTGAAGGTTGAGCCCCCGTAGGGCATGGACCGCGACCAGGCCGGAGCCATACGTCTTCGACATGCCCTCCAAACGCACCCTGGCGCCGTCATGCCCGAGCTGTCCGGACGGCGCGTCGGCGCCTCCCCCGCGCGGCTGGGTCCGGACGGCGTTGTAGGTCATGACGAGCCTCCTTGGGCGGGATCCGTGGGAGTTGCGGGATCCGTGGGCGCTGCAGGATCGATGTGGGCAATGGGTGCCGGCGGATGGATGAGCAGACGGAGCAGAACATCGCGAACGCCCTCGACATCGGTCGATGGATCCACGATTCGATGGAGCAGCAGGCCGTCGAGCGCGGCTGCGACGAGCACGCCGGTCGCTTCGGGCGGCAGGTCCGGGGGCGACTCGCCGGTGGTCGATGCGAGGCGGACCCGGATGGCCACGAGGTCGCGGAACTCCTGGAGGCTGCCGACGATGACCTCGGCCAGCCCGGGGTCTCGCATCGCCCGGACCATTGCCTCGATCAGGAGGCTGGCGGCCGGCGTGTCCGGGTCGAAGCGGCCGACCGCGTCGACCGCGCCGGCGAGGCCCTCCGCGAGGGACGAGTCTCCTGTGAGCGGCCGCGCAGCCTGCCCGATCTCCTCCTCGAGGGCCGCGACCACGGCGCCCCGGAGCAGGGCGTCCATGGACCCGAAATGGTAGTGGACCAGGGCCGGGTTCACGCCGGCACGTGCCGCAACCGCGCGCGTCGTGACGGCGTCCCAGCCCTGCTCGGCGACAAGCTCCACGGCGGCGGCGGCGATCTTGCGGCGTGTCGCCTGGCCGCGCCCTGGGGGCGGTGTCGGCGGCGCTCCCTCGCGGTCTATGTTGGGCATTTGCCCAATATCATAGCACGGCGTTTGGTCGTGCTGCTCGGCACCCGCAATTCCGTCGTCCGGCTCTCGCCCGAACCCCATCGGAGGAGCTAGTCATCCTCTCGACGATCTACGCACGGAGAGATGAGTTGCCACCGACGCTCAAGCAGATCGACGACTTCCTCGCCCTCAAGAGGATCGCGGTCGTCGGCGTATCCCGTAACCCGAAGGAAATCAGCTACAGGCTGTGGCAGGAGCTCCGGCAGCGCCGGTACGACGCCGTCGCGGTCAATCCGGCGACCACGGAGATCGACGGCCGGCCGTGCTATTCGAGCGTGCGGGACATCGATCCGCCGGTCGAGGGAGCGCTGATCATGACCACGGCCTCCGTCGCCGAGCAGGTCCTCGAAGAGTGCGCAGCCGCGGGCATCAACCATGTCTGGCTGTACAAGGGCCTGGGCGGGGGCGCCACGAGCGAGCGGAATGTCGAGGCGGCCGAGAGGCTCGGGTTCGACGCCATCGCCGGTCAGTGTCCGTACATGTTCCTGCCCGGGACCCCTGTGTTCCACGGGATCCACGCCGTGGGCAAGAAGCTGACGGGCGGCTACCCGAAGGCGAGCTGAACGGGTGTCCAGCGCCACGGTCGTCTACCGAAGCGCCACGGGAACGACCCGCCACCTGGCAGAGGAGATCGGCGCCCACCTGACGTCCCGCGGCGTCGCGACCGTCGTTCAGTCGGTGGGCGACTGCGACCCGCAGTCGCTCGCCCGCGTCGACTTCGTGCTGCTCGGCTGCTGGACGAGCGGCCTGTTCATCGTCGCTCAGCATCCCGACGGGCCGTGGCTGGCGTTCGTGCGCGACATGCCGGCGCTCGATCGAGCGAAGGTCGGGCTGTTCACCACCTACAAGCTCGCGACGGGATCGATGTTCGCGCGGATGCGGGCCGCCCTCGGCGGCAAGGTGGGTCGCGTCGAGCTCGAACTGAAGTCGCGCGACGGGCGGCTGTCACAGGATGGCCGGGCGCTGCTGGACCGGTTCCTGGGGTCCATGTAGCGCGCCGGTCCAGTGGTGGTGGTGGAGAGCGACCTCAACGAGCGGTGGTGGAGATGGGGGAGAGTCGAACTCCCCGTCCAGAACCCTTCGCCAGGACCCACTACGAGCGTGTCCGATGGTTTTCGTCAGCCGGTCGGCCGCCCATCGGCAGGCTTCCGTCCGGCCCATTCGCGTGTCCCTAGATCGGGCTTGACATCGGGCTACGCGGCCTTGCCCGTGCTGCACCTCCGCTGAGTGACGCTTCCACGGCCCGCGGAGGGGAGGCCGCTTCCACGCTCACCTTACCGCCTAAGCGGCGAGGGCGAGAGCAGGCTGCTTGTTGGCAGTTACTTCGATTTGCCGCCTGTTTTACGAGGCCTGACGGCACCTCGGCTCGCGTTCCCTGACAGCCAGACCCTGTCGAAACCACGCATCCCCACAGGACCGAACCGTCGTTCGGGCGGCGAATCCTAGCATCGGTCGCCGATGGGGTCGAACGCTGAATTGACATCACGCCCACGCCGCGAGCACGCTCGGTGCATGACCACCCGACGCGTGTCCTGGCGCCGCTCCGACGAGGTGCGGGCGGACGAGCACTGCACGATCACGGTCCGCGACGGCGGGCTCTCCCTGGTCGGCACGGTGCTGGGTGCCGAGAACGGCGTGCCGTTCCGGACCGAGTACCGCGTCCTCGCCGACGGTGCCGGCACCACGACCGCCGTCCACGTGCGCGACCTGCGCGGCTTCGTCCAGCGGACGCTCACGCTCGCCCGCGACGGCAAGGGCAACTGGACCGTCGATGGGGTCCCGGATCGGGCGCTCAAGGGGTGCATCGACATCGACCTCGGCTGCAGCCCAGCCACCAACGCGCTGCCGATCCGTCGCCTGCATCTCGGAGTCGGCCGCTCGCGCACGATCCGGGCGGCCCGGGTTCGCTTTCCGGATCTGACGCTCGAGAAGAGCAACCAGACCTACGCTCGCATCGATGAGATCACCTACCGCTACTCGAGCGGGACCTACGAGGCGGAGCTGATCGTCGACGACGACGGGGTCGTCGCACGCTACGCCGAGTGGGAGCGCACCGGGACTGCCGACGGGCCGGACGACACGGCACCGCTCGACGCGAGATAGCGCGCCCCGAACGCAGACAGCTCTGATTCGCCTTCCGGACGTACGATCAGGACGATGCCGCATTCGTGGATCGTGACCGCCGCCGTGCTGCTCGGACGAGTCCTGCTTGCCGGGGCCCTCCTGGCCGTGGGCGCCGCGATCGCCACCCGGCGATGACGGCGTGCGCGACACTGAAGACCTGATCGAGCACATCCCGGGCGATCCACCACTGAGGCGTTGGCGGCAATCCCCGCTATCCTCGGACTGCCACGCCCGGGCCTGAGGAGTCGAAGGGAGGTGCCCGTGGGCAGGGACGCCGACGCTCATCGGAGCGCGACGACCATGGGTTCGGACGCGATTGCGACGAGCCTCGCGATTGCCGCCGGTCACGGGTCGGAAGACGCGGTTGCACCGCCGGCACCCGTCGAGGCCGCTCCCTGGCCCGGCCGCCCGTATCCGCTCGGCGCCACGTTCGATGGCGCAGGCACCAACTTCGCGCTGTTCTCCGAGGTCGCCGAGCGGGTGGAGCTGTGCCTGTTCGACGCGCAGGGACGCGAGACTCGCCACGCCCTGCCTGAGACGACCGGGCACGTGTGGCACGGGTACATGGCGACCGTCACGCCCGGCCAGCGCTACGGCTACCGAGTCCACGGCCCGTGGTCACCGACCCACGGTCAGCGCTGCAACCCCGCGAAGCTGCTGCTCGACCCGTATGCCAAGGCGATCGAGGGGGCGGTGGCGTGGCATCCTGCCTGCTATCCGTACCGGCCGGGGCATCCGGATCGGCGGGACGACCGCGACAGCGCCCGCTACGTGCAGCGGTCGGTGGTGATCAACCCGTTCTTCGACTGGTCCGAGGACCATGCCCCACGCCGCTCGCTGCACGAGAACGTGATCTACGAGGTGCACGTCAGGGGCTTCACGATGACCCACCCCGGGATCCCGGATGGCCTGCGTGGCACCTACGCGGGTCTCGCCCATCCGGCGGCGATCCAGCACCTCACCGAGCTCGGGGTCACGGCGATCGAGCTCATGCCGGTCCACCAGTTCGTCCACGAGCAGACGCTCATCGACCGCGGGCTGCGCAACTACTGGGGCTACAGCTCGATTGGCTTCCTCGCGCCGCACAACGAGTACGCGAGCACCGGCCAGGCCGGCGACCAGGTCGGCGAGTTCAAGGCGATGGTCCGATCGCTCCACCAGGCTGGGATCGAGGTGATCCTGGACGTGGTCTATAACCACACGGCCGAGGGCAACCACCTGGGCCCGATGCTCGCCTTCAAGGGGATCGACAACGAGGCCTACTACCGGCTGACCGACGACCGCCGGTTCTACATGGACTACACGGGTACCGGCAACAGCCTCAACGTCCGCCACCCGCACGTGCTCCAGCTGATCATGGACAGCCTCCGGTACTGGGCGCTCGAGATGCACGTGGACGGTTTCCGGTTCGACCTCGCCTCGACCCTTGCCCGGGAGCTCCACGACGTCGACCGGCTGTCGGCGTTTTTCGACCTCATCCACCAAGACCCGGTCATCAGCCAGGTGAAGCTGATCGCGGAGCCGTGGGACGTGGGCGAAGGCGGCTACCAGGTGGGCAACTTCCCCGTGCTGTGGTCCGAGTGGAACGGACGCTACCGGGACACCGCGAGAGACTTCTGGCGCGGCGAGCCCGGCGCGATGGCCGATTTCGCCTACCGGCTGACCGGCAGCTCGGATCTCTATGAGGGAACCGGGCGCCGGCCGTATGCGAGCATCAACTTCATCACCGCCCATGACGGGTTCACCCTCGCCGACCTCGTCTCGTACAACGAGAAGCACAACGAGGCCAACGGCGAGGACAACCAGGACGGCGATCCGGGCAATCGGTCGTGGAACTGCGGCGCGGAGGGACCCACGGATGACCCGGGAATCCTCGCGCTGCGGCGTCGCCAGCGCCGGAACCTGCTGGCCACGATGTTCCTGTCGCAGGGCGTGCCGATGCTGCTGGGTGGCGACGAGCTCGGCCGGAGCCAGGACGGCAACAACAACGCCTACTGCCAGGACGGCCCGATCTCCTGGTACGACTGGGCCCACGCCGACGAGTCGTTCCTCGAGTTCACGACCCGGCTCATCGCGTTCCGGCGCGAGCATCCCGTGTTCCTTCGGCGCCGCTTCTTCCAGGGCCAGCCGATCCACGGCTCGGACCTCGTCGACATCGAGTGGTTCACGACCGACGGGATCGAGATGGCCGAGGACGACTGGGGCCAGGGCCAGGTGCGCGACCTCGGGGTGCTGCTCTCGGGCGACGCGATCCCGTCGCGCGACGAGCGCGGCGAGCCCATCCGCGACGACACCTTCTATCTCGTGTTCAACGCCCGCGACGAGGACATCGGCGCGACCCTTCCGGCCGATCGCGGAGAGCGCTGGAAGATCGTGCTGGACACGGCGACCGACGATGCCTTCCCGGAGGACGGCGCCGAGCTGACGCCCGGGGACGCGGTCCCCGCCGTGGCGCGCTCGATCGTGGTCCTCCAACAGGTGGCATAGCCGATGACCGAGCCTCGTCCGACCGCCGGGCCTCGTCCGACCGCCGGGCCGCAACACGTCGCCGCAACCGGCCCGGCCGCCGGCCCACGTAGTGTCGATCCGCGGGCCACGTACCGGCTTCAGCTCACCCCCTCGTTCACCTTCGACCACGCCGCCGCGATGGCGCCTTATCTCCAGGCTTTGGGCATCAGCCACGTGTACGCCTCGCCCTACCTGCGGGCCATGCCCGGCAGCCAGCACGGTTACGACGTGGTGGATCCCCGCCAGGTCAACCCGGAGCTGGGCGGCGAGGAGGGCCACGCCCGGTTCTGCGCCGCGCTCGGCGGCCACGACCTGGGCCAGATCCTCGACGTGGTCCCGAACCACATGGCGATCGGGCCCCAGAACCCGTGGTGGTGGGATGTCCTTGAGAACGGACCGGCCAGCCGATGGGCGATGACGTTTGACGTCGACTGGGCACATCCCGAGCCACACCTGCGGGAGCGAGTCCTGCTCCCGGTGCTGGAGGATCACTACGGCCGCGTGCTCGAGGCCGGCGATCTGCGGCTCGCCTGGGACGGGCAGCGGTTCACGGTCCGCTACCACGACCAGCGATACCCGGTCGCGCCGCGCAGCCTCGACGAGCTCCTGTCGCTGGCGGCGGAACGGGCGGAATCCGCGGAGCTTGCCTTCCTCGCCGACGCGTTCGGAGCCCTCCCCCGGTCCACGGTGGTCGACCCGGCCATGCGGGAGCGACGCCACCGGGACAAGGAGGTCCTCGAGGAGCGGGTCGCCGTGCTCGCCGCGGATGAGCCCAAGGTGGCCGAGGCGATCGAGGCGGCCGTGGCCGCGACCAATGCCGACGTCGAGGTCCTGGACCCGATGCTGGAGCGCCAGAACTACCGGCTCGCCTGGTGGCGCTCGGCGCGCCGCGACCTCGGCTACCGGCGCTTCTTCGACGTCACCACGCTGGTAGGGCTGCGGATCGAGGACCCGAGGGTGTTCGCAGAGACCCAGGCGTTGATCCTCGAGTGGCTCGCGGCGGGCGTGCTCGACGGGCTCCGCGTGGATCACCCCGACGGTCTGCTCGATCCGGAGGGCTACCTTCGCCGCCTGCGGTGGGCGAGTCCCCGGGCGTGGATCGTGGTCGAGAAGATCCTGGAGCCGGGCGAGGACCTGCGCCGGAGCTGGCCGGTCGCTGGCACCAGCGGGTACGACTTCCTGAACCGGGTGAACGGGCTGTTCGTGGATCCGGCGGGCGAGGCGGCGATGACCGCCCTGCGCGCCGAGGTCACCGGTGAGACACGCTCGTTTGCCGAGATCGCCCGGGAGTCCAAGCAGGCGGTCCTCGACGAGGCGCTGGGCTCGGAGCTGGTCCGGCTCACCGCGCTGATGCTTGACGTGCTCGAGCGTCTCCGCCGGCACCGCGACCATACCCGCCACGATCTGCACGAGGCGCTCCGCGCCGTGCTCGTCGCCTTCCCCGTCTACCGCACCTATGTCCGGGTGGAGGTCGCCGACGACGGCCGCCGTGTCGCCCAGGTCGCGCCCGAGGACGAGGCGGTGGTCATGGAGGCGATCGGGACGGCGAAGGAGCTCCGGCCCGACCTGCCCGCCGACCTGTTCGACATCCTGGGCGACCTGCTGCTCCTGCGCCGGCCGGGCGACGAGCTCGAGGAGGAGCTCGCGCTCCGATTCCAGCAGCTGACTGGGCCGGTCATGGCCAAGGGCCTCGAGGACACGGCCTTCTATCGCGACCTCCGGCTGGTCGCGCTCAACGAGGTGGGCGGCGACCCCCGGACGTTCGGGATCAGCCCCGCCGAGTTCCACGGGGCCAGCCGCCTGGCCCAGGAGCGCTGGCCCCTGGGCATGCTCACGACCTCGACCCACGACACGAAGCGGAGCGAGGACGTCCGGGCCCGGCTGGACGTGCTTTCGGAGATCCCCGAGGAGTGGGCACGCGCGGTCGCCACCTGGCGCGGACTGGCCCGGCGGCGGCGCAAGGCTCCCGGGCCCGATGGTCACGCCGAGTACCTGCTGTACCAGACGCTGGTCGGAGCGTGGCCGATCGGGATGGACCGCATCGAACCGTATCTCACCAAGGCCCTGCGCGAGGCGAAGCTCCGGACCTCATGGGCGAGCCCCGACGAAGCGTACGAGGCCGCGGTCATCGAGTTCGCCGACCGCCTGCTGGGCGACGAAGCGATTCGGGCCTCGATCGAGGCGTTCGTCGCCCGCATCCTGCGCCCGGGCCGGGTCAACGCCCTGGCCCAGATGCTGGTCAAGCTCACGGCCCCCGGCGTTCCCGACATCTACCAGGGCACGGACCTGTGGGACCTGAGCCTGGTCGATCCCGACAATCGGCGACCGGTCGACGTGGCGCTGCGACGCCGCGTGCTAGCCGAGCTCATGGGAGCGAGTGTGCCCACTCCCGAGACGCTGGCCGCGCGGCTCGATGATCCCGACGAGCCGGGATCGCCGAAGATGGCCGTGCTGCGCGCGGCGCTGGCCGTACGAGCACGTCGTCCGGAGGCATTTGGCGAGAGTGCCTCGTACGACCCGGTCGCGGTCGCGGGCTCGAAGGCCGACCACGTCGTCGCCTTCACGCGCTCCGCCCAGGTGGCGACGGTCGTGCCGCGGCTTACGGTCAGCCTGGCCGGTGATTGGTGCGACACGAAGCTGACGCTGCCACCCGGCCGCTGGCGCAACCAGCTGACCGGCGGGTCGCTCTCCGTTCGGGGTGGCGCGAAGGGCGGCAGCGTGGCCGTGGCCAGGCTGCTCGCCGAGTTCCCGGTCGCGCTGCTGGTCCGGGATCAGCGAGCGTGACCCGCTTCCGCGTGTGGGCCCCGCGGCCCGAGCGCGTGGAGCTCGCGATCGTGCGCACAGGAGTGACGGGCGACGCACCGGGCTCGCCCTTCCCCCGGCTGCCGATGATCCGGACCGCCGATGGCTGGTGGACGGCGGAGGTCCAGGATGCCGGAGCCGGCAACGGCTTCGACTACGGCTTCGTGCTCAACGGCCAGGGCCCGTTTCCGGATCCCCGCTCGCCGTGCCAGCCGAACGGCGTCCACGGTTTGTCGCGGACGGTGGATCATGCCGCCTTCGCCTGGTCCGACGCCGGCTGGTCGGCGCCGCCGCTCGAGCGCTCCGTGATCTACGAGCTCCATGTCGGGACGTTCAGCGCGGCGGGCACGTTCGCCGCCGCGATCGACCACCTCGACGACCTGGCTGAGCTGGGCATCACCCACGTGGAGCTGATGCCCGTTGTCGAGTTCCCCGGCACGCGCGGCTGGGGCTACGACGGCGTCGATCTGTACGCGCCCCACCACGCGTACGGCGGGCCCGACGGCCTGAAGCGGCTCGTCGATGCCTGCCATCGACGCGGGCTGGCGGTGCTGATCGACGTCGTATGGAATCACCTCGGGCCGGACGGCAACTACCTCGACCGGTTTGGGCCGTACTTCAGCGACCGCTACAACACGCCGTGGGGCGCTGCCGTCAACTTCGATGCCGCCGGCTCGGACGAGGTCCGGGCGTTCGTCCTCGACAACGCCCGGCTGTGGCTCGAGGACTACCACGCGGACGGCCTCCGGATCGATGCCGTCCACGCGATCTTCGACCAGTCCGCGACGACGATCCTGGAGACCGTCGCCGACTCGGTCCACGCGCTCGGCGAGCGGCTGGGCCGCCGCCTCGTGGCGATCGCCGAGAGCGACCTCAACGACCCGCGGCTGGTCCGCGACGTTGACCATGGCGGCTACGGGCTCGACGCGCAGTGGAGCGACGACTTCCGGCACGCGCTCCACGTCGCGCTCACGGGTGAGACCGACGGTTATCACGCGCAGTACGACGGCCTGGGCGACCTCGCGAAGGCGCTGCGCCGGGTGTTCGTGTTCGACGGTCGCTGGTCGGCGTTTCGGGATCGATCGCACGGGAGACCGGTGGGTGACCTGCCGACGACGCGGTTCGTGGGGTTCCTCCAGAACCACGACCAGGTCGGCAACCGCGCGCTGGGCGAGCGAATAGGCCAGCTCGTCCCGCCCGAGGCGCTCAGGGCTGCGGCAGCGATCGTGCTCACGGGGCCGTTCGTGCCGCTCCTGTTCGCCGGCGAGGAGTGGGCCGCCTCGAGCCCGTTCATGTACTTCACCGACCACGAGGACGAGGCGCTGGCGGCCGCGGTTCGGGATGGCCGCCGACAGGAGTTCTCGGAGCTGCACCACGACGGCATCGAGGTTCCCGACCCTCAGGCCCCGGCTACCTTCGATCGATCCCGCCTCGACTGGGCGGAGCGTGCCGACGAGCCACACGCCTCGATGCTGGACTGGTATCGCGAGCTGATCGCCTTTCGGGCTGGGCACCCGGCGCTGTGCGACGGCACGCGCCCGTCGGTCGCCGTGGACGTCACGGCGGGCTGGATCGTCGTCGCCAAGGGATCGTTGGCGACGGTCGCGAACCTGGGCCCGGGGACCCGGTGGGTGCCGCTCGACAGCTCCAATGGGTCATCGCGCGTGGCGCTCGCCTCGGCTCCGGGAGTCGCGGTCGCCCCTGGCGGGATCGAGCTGCCCGGCTGGTCTGCCGCCGTGATCGAGGCCGCCGCCTGACATCATCGGATAGCACGGGGCCGTCGCACGCGCGAGCCGGGGCAGCAGGCTAGGACCCGGAGGCCGCCGAGGGGTCCGCGATCCGTCCCAGGAACAGGATCGTGCCCGTCTCAACGTCGCGCAGCGCGAACAGGAACGGGCGATCGACCGTGAGCGAGACGGGCTCCGCGGCCATCCCCGCGGCCATGATCACCGCCGTCGCCGCAGCCGCCTCGGTGCCGGCCTCGTCGACGTCGATGTTCGCCTGGTGGACGACGGCCGAGATGTCGAGCGTCTCTTGAGTCGTGATGCCGCTGAAGTCGGCCGCATCCGTGAACGCGGTCGGCATGCCGAGCGCCGCCAGGATGTCGCCCAGCTCGGCCTGCGTCTCGGCGCTGAACTTCGGCAGGCCGAGATCGACCTCGGCCGGTGCGAGGCCGTTCACGATGCCGGTCAGCCGCTGCGCATCGAGGGTGCCGGAGAAGGCAGCGAGATCGTCGGGGACGATCACCAGCATGGCCAGCTTGCCGCCGACGTACGGGAGCTCGACGGCGTGCCAGCCGTCCCCCGACGCGTACGGGTACTGGTCCGCGGTGTGCATCATCGGGACGTCCACGCTCGACCCGTCGAGGCGGGTGAACGGCGCCGGTGCCGTTGCTTCCTTTGTGAACGGCAGCTGCCAGGCGGCCTTGAGGTAGATCGCGTTGACGAGGACGAGCCGGGTCTGTCCGTCGACGGCACCCTGCGCCAGCAGCTCCCGGATCCGCTGCTCGGTCCGGTCGGCGACCCAGCCGTTGATGAGGTTGCGCGCGGCCTCGGCCGCACCCTGGTAGTCGACCAGGCGAAGGCCAGCAGCGAACCGGGTCGCGAGCGCGTCGAGGTACGGCTGCTCGAGCGCGAGGCCCCGCTGGGCGAAGGTCGCGTTGACGACCCGCAGCGTCACCTGCTGGGGGCTGCCCGTCCGATCGTTGAAGGTGCCGGTGCGCGCGTCGAGCGCGGCTCCCAGGGACCCGACCCAGGCGGCGTGCACATCGGACCCCAGGTCGTGCAACACGGAATCCATCTCGGCCGCCGTCCGTCCCCGGGCCCCAGGTCGTGCCATCGCGAGCGCGAGGGCGACGCTTGCGGGCGAGATCACGATGTTGGCGGCCTGGTCGCTCCCTAGCAGTGCCCGATACAGATCGAGACCAAAGGCATTGACGGCCGCCCCTGCGTTGACCGCGTCGGCCGCGGTGCCCGTCAGCCGGGGCAGGTTTGCCGCGGCCAGCTCGATCCCGACCTGGGCGCTGGGCTCAGGGCTCCGTGCGCCGTCGGTGGGTGAACCGCCCGTCGCGGCGCATCCGCCGACGAGCACGAGCGCGAGGATTGCAGCCAGGGGGCGTGTCATCGTTCGTTCACCTGGTGTGGTCGGGACGGCAGGGTCTTCGCTCATCGGACGGCGAGGCGCCACCGCCGGTTCCCAGGATCGATACCATCGCCGCCATGCGCCTGATCCCCTGGGAGGAGGAGCGCCTCCAGATCTTCGCCGCGGCCGAGCTGGCCCGCCGTCGCCGCGCTGCCGGCATCCGCCTCAATCACCCCGAGGCCGTCGCCCTGATCTGCGACGCGATGCTCGAGGCGGCGCGGGCGGGGGACGGCTATGCGGAGGTGGAGGCTGCGGGCCGGGAGGCCGTCGATCCCCGGGAGGTGCTCGATGGCGTCCGCGAGCTGCTCGATGAGGTGCGGCTCGAGGTGCTGTTCGGAGACGGCTCGCGGGTCATGGCGCTGGTCGACCCGCTGGGCCGCGGCTCGCCCACCGATCCGCTCGGCCCTGGCGCACTGGTCGTCGGCGACGAGCGGGACGTCGTGCTCAACGACGAGCGCGATTCGATTGAGCTGACCGTGACCAGCAGCTCGCGGCGTCGGATCCGCGTCTCCTCGCACTTCCCGTTCGACCGGGTGAACCAGCGGCTGCTCTTCGATCGCGCAGCGGCGCGAGGCTTCCACCTGGACCTGCCGGCGGGCGGCTATGCCGGCTGGGAGCCGGGCGAGACGAAGGTCGTCCGGCTGGTTCGATTCGCGGGCGAGCGGGGCGAGCGGGGCGAGCGGGGCGAGGGGACGGGACGGTGACCCGCATCTCCGCCCATGAGTATCGCGCGCGGTACGGTGCGACCACGGGCGACCGGATCCGGCTCGGCGACACGAATCTGTGGATCCGCGTCGGCGAGGACCGGACGGCGAGGGGGGACGAGCCGGTCTGGGGCTATGCGAAGAACCTCCGCAGTGGGATCGCGCAGTTGGATCGGGCCGCAGGGCCGTCGGAGCTCGACATCCTGATCGCCGGCGCTCTCGTCGTCGATCCGGCCATCGGCGTGGTCAAGGCCGACATCGGGATCAAGGACGGCCGCATCGCCGGCATCGGCCGGGCCGGCAGCCCCATGATCAGCGACGGCATCGACCTCGTCGTCGGACCGCACACCAAGTCGTTCATGGCCTACGGCCTGATCGCGACCCCCGGGGCCGTCGACACGCACGTCCACACGATCGGCCCCCACCTGTTGCCGCCTGCGCTCGCGGCGGGCGTGACGACGCTGATCACCGCAGGGTTCGAAGAGCCACCGTTCGCGATGGTGCGGACGCTGGCCGGGCTCGAGGGCTGGCCGGTCAACGTGGGCATGCAGGCCGGCGCGCGAGCCACGGAACCAACCCACCTGGATGCGCTGGTCGACGTCGGGGCCCTCGGGTTCAAGATCCACGAGGACAACGGCGCGTACCCGGAGCTGATCGACTTCGTGCTCCGCTACGCGGACGAGCGCGATCTGACTGTCAGCCTGCATACGGACGGGCTCCACGAGTCGGCTGAGCTTGAGGACACGGTGGCTGCGATCGGGGGCCGGACCGTCCATGCCTATCACGTGGAGGGGTCGGGTGGTGGCCATGTGCCGGACCTGCTGGGCCTGGTTCGAGAGCCGTCCATCGTGTGCTCGTCGACCACGCCGACGATCCCATTCGGTACCCATACGGCGGTCGAGCACGTGCCGATGACGGTCCTGAACCACGGCCTCTCGTGGTCGGTGCCGGGCGACCTGGAGCTGGTGCGCGAGCGGATCCTCGAGGCCCGCACCGCCGCCGAGGGACCACTGCACGAGCTGGGTGCGATCTCGATCGTCAACTCCGACTCGCAGGGGATGGGCAGGATCGGCGAGACGGTGCGGCGGACGTTCCAGCTGGCCCACGTGATGAAGGCGTGGCGGCGATCCGCGGTGGCCGATGGCGTCCCGGACCTGCCCGACGATCCGGGGCTCGCCGATCCCGACGATCGCGACGACTCTGCCCGGGTGCTGCGCTACCTGGCGAAGGTGACGATCGAGCCCGCGATCGCCCACGGGCTTGCCGCGCACGTGGGTTCCCTGCGGTATGGCCGGCTGGCCGACCTCGTGCTGTGGAGGCCGGCGTCTTTCGGGGTCAAGCCCGAATGGGTGTTCAAGGGCGGGTTCCCGGCCTGGGGCCCTCTGGGCGAGGGCAACGCCTCGGTCGAGCGGGCCGAGCCGACCCGCTATCGGGCGGACTGGGGCGGCACCGCGTCGGTGGCGCCACGAGTGGCGGTGACGTTCGTGTCGGGAGTCGCCGACACGAACGTGCTCGCGCGGCGGCTGGGCACGTCTCGCACGCTCGTCGCGGTGGGCGGTGTGCGAGGCCTCACCCGCGCATCGCTCCATGTGAACCGGGCCGTCGCCAGCGTGGACATCGACGTCGCCACGGGCGCCGTCTCGCTGGACGGCCGTCGACTGGCGGTCGATCCAGTCGACGAGGTGCCGCTGAGCCGCCGCTACCTGCTCCGATAGCGAGCGAGCGTTCGCAGCCCGATACTTCCCGGACGCTGCCGATCGATGCGATCTACCCGGTCCTGGGCCTGCGCATCCGCGCCGGATCGCTGGAGCTGCGCGGAATCTCTGACGAGAACAGCGTGGCGCTGGTCGACCTGGCGCGCCGCGGCGTGCACCCGCCCGAGCTGATGCCGTTCAGCACGCCGTGGACCGACACGCCGCCGGAGGCCCTCCCGCTGCGCTTCACGCAGTACCACTGGGGCAACCGCGCATCCTTCCGCGCGGAGCAGTGGACGCCCGACCTCGCCGTGGTCTGGGACGGGGTCGTCGTGGGGACGCAGGGTTTCATGACCCGGGACTGTCTCGTGACCAGGTCCGGCGAAACCGGGTCCTGGCTGGGGTGGGCGCACCAGGGGAGGGGCATCGGTACGCGCATGCGGGGCGATCTGCGCCTTCCTGTTCGATCATCTTGGCGCGCAGGAGATCAGGTCGGGAGCGTTCGTCGACAATCCAGCGTCGCTCGCCGTCAGCCGCGAGGTCGGCTACCGACCGAATGGCACCCATCGCATGGTCCGGCGCCCGGGTGAATGGCAGACGAACCAGGGCCTCGTGCTCGCGCCCTCGACGTTCGTGCGCGGTCCCGGGATCACGGTCGAGGGGCTGGGGCCGGTCCGACGGCTCGTTGGCCTCGACGAGCCTGATCCGTTGTCATAGACGGTCTGAGGCGCCGCGGCTGACGCGCCACCGCCCGGCCGCGGCTACCACAGGTCGCCGACCGTGAACCCGTCGGGGAACGGGTCCGACGGATCGACCACGTAGCTCGCGAACCCCGTGATCCAGGCGGTCCCGGTGATCGACGGCACGATCGCGGCGCGCTCCCCGATCCTCGTCTCCTCCTCGACGCGGCCTGTGAACACCGTCCCGAGGATGCCCTCGTGCCGGAACTCGCCGCCTGCCCGGAGCTCGCCGCGGGCGTGGAGCACGGCCATCATCGCGCTCGTGCCCGTCCCGCACGGCGATCGGTCGATGACCCCGGTCCAGGTCGACGGCTTCGACCAGTCGAGCTCGCCGGTCGAGACGGTGACCACGTTCCGGCGCGAGTTGCGGGGATCGTGTGGCGGACCGGACAGCTGGCCGATCGTGATGCCGGAAAACCCCGGTTGCTCCGGATGGGCGACGGGCAGCTGCTCCCTCGCGGCGGCCTTGATCATCTCGGTCACGCGGGTGATGTCCCGACCCTCGTCCGGGGTCAGCCGGAACCCGAGGGTCTCCGCGTTGGCGATGGCGTAGAACATGCCGCCGTAGGCGACGTCGACCGAGATCGTGCCCAGGTGCGGGACCTCGATCGGCGCGTCGAGGTGGCTCGCGAACGCGGGCACGTTGCGGAAGGTCACGCCCGTGACCTTGCCGTGGGCGCACGTCGCGCGGATCCGGATGAGCCCCGCCGGTGCCTCGAGCGTGATCTCGGTCACGGGTTCGTGCATCGGCAGCATGCCGGTCTCGAGCAATGCGGTCGCCACGCAGATGGTGTTGGTGCCGGACATCCCCGGGTACTCGGCCTGCTCCATGATCACGTACCCGGCGTCGGCGTCCGGGTGGGTCGGGGTCAGGATCACGTTCGCGCACAGGGCCGGGTAGCCTCGCGGCTCGCGAAGCATCATCCGGCGCAGCTCGTCGCCGTGCTCGGCAAGGTGGCGCATCTTCTCGAACATCGTCGCGCCCGGAACGTCGAGCACGCCGCCGACGATGACCCGGCCGGGCTCACCCGCCGCGTGCGCATCGACCGCCTGGATCATCCGCGCCAGCCGCATCGGACCGTCTCCCTCTCCTGCCCTCGGCGCGACGGCGCAATCGACCCGGTTGCGCGACCCGCCGGAGCGAACTCTCGCGGGATCGCCTCAGTGGCGGCGCGCCTCCGCCATCGCCCGCTCGGTCTCGCGTCGCGCGTCGCGCTCAGCGATCTCCCGCCGCCGATCCCAGGTCTGCTTTCCCCGGGCCAGCCCGAGCTCGAGCTTGGCCTTGCCCTGGTCGGTGATGTACAGCCGGAGTGGCACCAGCGTCAGCCCCTTGGCCTTGGTCTTGCCCAGCAGCTCGTCGATCTCGTCGCGATGGAGCAGCAGCTTGCGCTCGCGCTTCGGCTCGTGGTTGAAGCGCACGTCCGTCGACTCCCAGGGCGCGATGTGCAGACCGACGATCCAGGCTTCACCGCGCTCGATGCGCGCGTAGGCGTCCGCAAGGCTCACCTTGCCGGCGCGGATGCTCTTGATCTCGGTCCCGCGGAGCACGATCCCGGCCTCGAGCGTGTCCTCGACGTGGTACTCGTGACGGGCTCTGCGGTTCAGGGCGATGGTGCCGCCCATCCCTTGGGCTCCTCTCTGCATGCTGGGGCGGCCAGTGTCGCACGCGCGTCCCGCGGGCGCGCCGCTCACCCCTGGTCCCGGACGCACGAACGCCGGTCCGTTGCCGGACCGGCGTTCGCATTGCTCCGACCACCCGGTCGGGATCGTCTCTAGGCGACGATCTCCGCCGAGGTGGTGCAGCAACTACCGCTGTCTGTCACTGCACATCACCTCCTTTCGTTCGGGGGGAACGTACCCGATGCCAGCCGAAGGCGCAAGCGGCGGCCTCGGGCCGGATCCGCGGGCTCCTGGACCCGGCCTGAGGCCCTCGCCCGCACGAGCGCCGGGGTCACCTCGTCCTCAGGCGGCCGGAAGCAACCGGATCTCTGACGAGGGCGCGTCGCCCAGGACCTTGAGCGCGGCTTCGATGACCGGGTCGTCTCCGGGCCGCGCCGGCGCCTCGGTTACCACGACGTCCGGGGTGATCCCGATCCCGTGGACCCAGGTCCTGTCGGGCGTCAGCCACTTGGCGATGGTCAGCCGGAACCCGCCGTTGTCCCCCTCGAGCTGCGTCCATTGCTGGATCGTGCCCTTGCCGAAGGTCCTGGACCCGACCAGCGTCGCTCGTCCCCGGTCGTGGAGCGCCCCGGCGACGATCTCCGATGCCGATGCCGAGCCGCCGTCCACCAGGACGACCAGTCGGATCGACGGATCGGTCGCCGCGCCGCCCGGGATGGCCGTGGTCTCGGTCAGCGCACCGCTCGCGTCCTCCTGCCAGAAGATCGTGCCGGTTGCCAGAAACTGGCTGGCGATGTCGCGGGCCGCGGTGATGTAGCCACCCGGGTTGCCGCGCAGGTCGACGATCAGATGGCGCTTGCCGGCGCCGACGGCTGTCGCGACGGCAGCGTCGAACTCCCGCGCCGCGTTGTCGGAGAACCCACCCAGCTTGATGTAGCCGACCGCGCCGTTGGCGAGGTCTCTGCTCGAGACCTCGGGCTGCACGATCACGGCACGGACGATGTCGACCTCGAGCGGTGCCCCGCCGCCCCGGAGGATCGTGAGTCGGACGGTGGTATCGCGCGGGCCGCGGATCCTGTCGCGCGCCTGGTTGACGGTCAGCCCGTCGAGCGAGGAGCCGTCCACCTCGCTGATGATGTCGCCCGGCAGAAGGCCGGCCTTCTCGGCCGGCGATCCCGTGATCGGTTGCACGACCACCAGGCGGCAGTCGGTGCCGATCGTGCTGCACGCGGAGGTCGCCCCCGTGGCATCGACCGTCCCGATGGTCGCCCCGATCCCCTCGAACTGGCCCGCGATTCCCTGCAGCGAGCTCTGGAAGTCCTGGGGGCTCAGGTACTGCGAGTACGGGTCTCCGAGGGCACCGAACATCCCCTTGATCGCGCCCTGGATCAGGGCCTGGCGATCGACCGTACCGCCGGCGTAGCGGTTGACGATCGCGTAGTACGTGTCCCAGAACGGCTGGAACGCCTCGGCGGCGTCGGGCGGGGTGCCGCTCGTCAGCAGGACCTGCTGGCCGAGCGTCCAGCCCGAGAAGAACAGCGCGCCGCCGGCGAGGACGGCCACGATGGCGAGCGCGACGATCAGGACGGATCGTGACCGGGCGGACGAGGCCGTCGCCGGAGGAGCAGGCTCATCGGCCATGGGGGCCGGAAGCGCCCCCGGGGATGCCGCCGGTCCGGGTGACGGCACGATCACCCCGTCGTCGGCTGGCGCGGGAGGTTCGAAGGACATCGGCGGGTTCCGGGGCTGCGGTTGGGGTCGAGCGGCTTACCTGCCAGCGTACCCTCAGCCCCGGATTCGAGCGTCACGTGGACTGGAGGCGACCGGTTCCATTAGAGCAGGCCGTACGTCGTCCGTGGGCTCGTACGCGTGGTCGGGCGACACACCTGCGACGATCCCTCGAGGCGGGTCAGCGGATCAGATAGGTGCGGACCGACACCCATGAGCCGAGCACGCCCAGCCCGATCCCG
>Ga0315535_1000241_pt1 | contig 38203 bp, 28 predicted proteins | sample SalMarSW160220MG_2_FD_203092 | JGI IMG/M metagenome (GOLD analysis project Ga0315535, IMG submission 203092) | Salt marsh sediment microbial communities from the Plum Island Ecosystem LTER, Massachusetts, United States - Salt Marsh Sediment SW1602-20 ... | reverse complement strand
ATTTTTTGACATAATCAAGGATTGCTCTGGAGTTTATGCAGCTGGTTTCCTTTTCCATTTTTTTAACCGTTTTTATCAGTCAAAAACCAAGTGGGATTGCTCCCCATCGGAGCATGATGAGGATCGAGAATGCAAAAATTCGCCGGAATTTACAAGGGTAAATTTCTGGTGTTTCTTTGACCTGACATCAATTTTTTATACTTTTCCGTTAAAACAGGCACCGATTTTTTAAAAGTTGAAAGGCTTTTTCCCTGTACGTTAAATATTGACCTGTTGGCATCTCTGAAACATGCGTCGGGTATGGCATCATCCCTTAAGGACTGAGCCGGAAGCCTGAAAAAAGGCATGATATTTAACAGTGCGTTTTTTATTTTTTGTGTGTAATTGGATAGGTTAAAAATTTTTGTATTATAATCGAGAATCGTCTCAAAGTCCAAATTTTTCGACGGTTGTCTGACAATGTTCTGCCCAAAAACACCGTCATCGTCAAAAATAACATCCGGTAGAGAAACGGCAAGGTCATATATCTTGGTTTTGGGATATACATGACACTCTCCGATCTTAAAGATATGTCCGCCCGGACCTTTGTTTTTAGATAAATTTTGCACAAAGGCAAGACTTTCCTTAAGATCTTTTTCCGTATCCCCCGGATACCCCGCAATCATAAAAATTATCATCGGGATTTCATTTCGGGCGGCCTCTTTGAAAATAGCTTTGGTATTTGCAATATATTTTTCGTAATGAGATTTGTCCTTAACCTTATTCATGCGTCTTAACGTGCTGTAACTGGCCGACTCAAAACCAAGGGCGATAATACCGCACACATCCGCAATGCCGGGGAGCAGGGAGGGATCGAGCACATCGCAACGACTTTCAAAATTAACTTTCATTCCCAATGACCTGAGCAATGGAAACAGGTCAAAAGATTTAAAGAGGGCATCGCTGATTAGCAGGGTATGGGCATTAATCTTATTCGCCAAATTTTTCAGGTCGTTATGAATTATTTCAAACGGCACTTTTCTTCTATGGGGTCGTATAAATTCTTCCATGCAAAAATTACACCCATAGGCACAGCCCCTGCTGAATGCATATGGCAGAATATCATACTCCCCGGGATGCATTAACAAGTCAAGGTTAAGAAGCGCTTTTCGGGCAAGATCAAACCGTTTCCCTCTCCTGCTTAAACAGGTTTGACCCTCTTTTTTCCATACCATGTTGGGAATGTTTTCGTTAATCGGATTTTTTCCCGCATGCAAAAGCTCAACGATCCTAAGTGCGGATTCTTCGCCTTCCCCCAATACAATCACATCCACCGCCGTGGTTTTGGAAAAAATCTCTTCATAGTAAATGGTCGGAAAATACCCCCCTAAAAAAATAAAAATATCAGAATCCAACCTTTTAATAAGATTGCAGATTTCAATAACTTCCTCTGCCTGGGAAATTGCCGTGCATGATATACCGATCCCCTTTGGTTTTATTTTGGCCAGATCTTTTAAGAATTCCCGGAAGATCTGTGCTTTGCCTTCTTTATTAAGGGGCACCCCATAGTCCATGGGAATGGAAATAACTTTGATGTCTATGTCGGGTCTGTTAATCTTTATAAAACTCGATATTTCAAGAATAGGCAACGGATAAGCAGGAACATACAACCCTGTATTTTTTGAAATCGGTTCAATAAACAAAAACATTTTAATATCCCATGGTATCCGACATCAGGCTCAAACCAGGGAAGGTTCAAGCACAGGAATCGATGCCGGTGTTTCTGTTAAGACATCAGTAGGTGCAAACATATCCAATTTCGGATATTTTTTCCATTGATACCATTCTTCTGGAAACTTGTATATATAATGTTCCATAAATTTCAGCACCACTTCCCCGATGGACATATCCACGGATCGTTGATACAGTTTTGTCATTTCTTCCCAGGAAGATGTTATAAATTTATATCGATGCCAGGAATCTCTGTGCATAGCTCCAAAAACAATAGCGGCGTTACCTCTTTTTGATAGAATATTTATTGTTTTGTCCATATGAATATGCTTGCCCAGAAAATCTATTTTATTATTCCGACAGGGCCTCCATTCATCTATCTCGTCACATTGGGTGATCACAACCCGGTTTTCTTTTAGATTGTCAAAAATCGCTTTCATGATATTCGGTGTTCTGTCCGGGTCAATAAATCGGGTTGAAACTTCGCCGGCACGTTGATTTGATATTTCCCGTAACCGGTTTGTTTTAAATTTCACCACAATGGTTACCGGGTAATTATTTAACGCCAGATAACCCGGAATGAATTCGACCCCACCGAGATGTCCGGTGATTAAAAGAACACCCTTTCCTTCGCCAAGTGCTTGATCTATAGAGGTTAACCCTTGATTTTCTATGTGTGTTCGGAAAAAGGTTTTCCATGTTTCAGTATTGGAAAAGGCATTAAAAAATTTTTCGTAGTAATGGAATAATATGCCTCGAAAAACGTCTCTTGTAATAGATCTAATTTCAGAGCTGTTTTTATGGTCTATGAAAACCGTTTTAACAGCCTTTTTGATTTTCCACTTTTCTTTTCTGTTAAAGAAAAAATATAATTTACCCAAAATATTCATGTAATGAAGCGTCATTCTCCACCCCAGCATCCTGCAAACAAAAATATTGAATCGCCCTTGCAAAAAAGAACTTAAATTAATCTTCATGGTATTACCTCCTTTGCGTTCCTGGAATTTTTCTCCGCCAGGTTAGTTTTAAATTCGTTCGCTTTGCTCATCCTGTCTTATAGCGGGAGAATGTTGGAATAATGAACACTGGATTAGTGGTCCACCCGGAAGCAACTCGTCTAATACAAAATCGACGATTGCAATATTTCAGAAACAAAGATCATATGATTCAGAATCCGTAATTCGGGTCAGTCCAAGGGTTTTGGTAAATAGAATTTCAGAAACGTTTAATTCATAATACCAAGATGAAAATAGAGGCGCGACACGGAAACAACTGGTGAATTTAGAGAACTATACTTTATGAAATATTCGGGTTGTCAGGTTGAACGTATAATATCTATCAATCCATTTGCTTGTGTATTTTCTTCAAAAAACGTGCCACAACCTGCCGAATAGATGGAATCTGGGGTTTGAAAAAGCTGTTATGAGATAGATTTTATATAAGAATTTATTTAAGATCCTTGTTTAGAGGGATGTTATATTAGTATAATAATATAAATCTATATAACAAAACATTTTTTTCTTTTAATGGACGAGGTACATTCATGGAAAATAACACAGGAGATATGCACAGAAAAATGTGCACGATGCACATTTTTCTGTGCATCTTCCTTTTGAACACTCTGTGATTGACGAAGATAAAATTTTATGGTCATATATTTTTTAATGACCTTAACACTGAATTAACCATAACATAATAATAACTTAACATAGTCTGTCCCGGACGGGTCTGGAAACCATGGCATAAAGTTTGCATTTTTACGATTGTTTTAGAATTCCCGGTAGTTTTAATCCGGTGGATAAGAAGCACTCAGAATACAGGTAGAAAAGAGCGGATAGAATATGAAAAAAAATCATACCATTCTTGTTGTAGATGATGAAAATGGCGTTCGCCAGTCATTCAACATGGTTTTAAAGGATGATTATAATGTGCTTCTATCGGATTCTGGACAGCAAGCTTCTGATATTTTTATAAATAATAAAGTCGATCTGATTTTGCTCGATATCCTTTTGCCGGATGCCGGAGGTCTTGAACTTCTTGAGAAATTCAAGGAAGCAGATCCCAATACGGAAATAATCATGGTAACCGCAGTTAATGAAGTTCAAACAGCGGTAAAGGCGATTAAACTGGGGGCTTATGAATATATCATTAAACCGTTTGTGGTAGATGATGTGTTGACCGTAATTAAGCGGGCCATGGAAAAACGAAGCCTTGTTAAAGAAGTTGCCTATCTAAAGGATGAACTTGAGCGATATTGCCCCTTTGAAAAAATGGTTGGCAAAGATGAAAATATGATAAAAATCTTTGAGTTAATATCCATTGTTTCTCAAAGTGATGGTACCGTCCTCATACAGGGGGAGAGCGGTACGGGCAAGGAATTGGTTGCCAGAGCCATTCATAACCGGGGATCGAGACATAAAGAGCCGTTTGTGGTGATTAATTGTTCCGCCATACCGGCCACCCTGATGGAGAGCAAAATCTTCGGTCACAACAGGGGGGCGTTTACCGGAGCCACCCATACCAGTGTCGGCAAGCTGGAAATTGCAGATAAAGGGACGATTTTTTTGGATGATATCGATTCTCTGGATATCAACATGCAGGCTAAGCTTCTACGAATTATCCAGGAAAAAGAATTTGAAAGACTCGGCAGCACCAAGGTCGTCAAGGTTGATGTCAGGTTCGTAGCATCTTCGAATAAAGACCTCAGGGAATTGATTTTAAAGGAAGAATTCCGTGAAGATCTCTATTATAGGCTGGCTGTTTTTCCCATTGAACTCCCGCCCTTAAGAAAAAGAAAAGGGGATGTTCCACTTCTGTTGAACCACTTTTTGGAGTTAAATTCCACGAATACCGGAAAACCTCCCAAAATGTTTAGCAAAGAGGCCATTGACATATTAACAGAATATGATTGGCCGGGAAATGTAAGAGAGCTTCAGAACCTGGTAGAAAGGTTGTTTGCCATTTCCAAAGGTTCTGTAATTGATCTTAAAGATATTTCCACTTTTAACATTGGCCAAAGGGAAATTAAGGGTATGACCCTTAAACAAGCCGTGAGTGCATTTGAGAAAAATTACATCTCCGAAGTTCTTGAAAGCGTTGACGGAAACAGAAAAAAAGCCTCGGAACGTCTCGGAATACATCGTAATACGCTTTTGTCCAAAACCCTCGAGTTGGGTCTGAATACGAATAAATAAACCTATCGCAACGGGTGCATTACCAGTTTGTTAATAGCTTTCCAAGACTTTTTGGTTTCAGGTGTCAGTGTTCAGGTTTCAGGTCTGGCGATTCCTGACACCTGACACCTGAAACTTGACACCCGATGGCGAGGTTTTCGCTCAAAAATAAATAAGTTAATGCGTGAGAACCATTTTAACAAATCGGTAATGCTCCCATCGCAACTTATAGAAAAAAACCGCCTCTGTTTCACATCTTTTTTTTATTTATTCTTGACATGAATTTGCAAAATGTTTATAGGACCTTTTTTAAATGTGATTTTTCTGAATTTTATCTCCAACTGAAAATGGTTTATTTCCAACTGGAACAGTCGATTAACCAACTAATATTAATAGACGATTTTATCATTGTCGACTTGTGATCGACTCAATAAAATTGGAAATTTGGAGCGGTCTTGAAAATGAGGCTCAATAATCTACTGGCGCAAAGAAAAACCGCAATTATAAAAAACTGGTTTACCTTAGCAGTTGAAACTTATCCCCCCGACACCGCATCCTTTCTAAAAAGGCAGAAAGATCCTTTTGCCAATCCTGTTGGAAGAACCATATCCCTGGGATTGGAAACATTATTTAATGAACTCCTTAAGGAAATGGACCATGAAATTATAACCTCCTTCCTCGATCCGATCATCAGGATCAGAGCAATTCAGAACTTCTCCCCTGCACAAGCCGTAAGTTTCATCTTTCTTTTAAAAAAGACCATTAGAGAAAATATAAAAAAAGAGGTTTTGGAAGAGCAGCTTTTCAATGAACTGCTGTTGTTCGAATCAAAAATTGATAAACTTGCCCTGATTGCGTTTAACATTTATGTGCAATGCAAGGAAAAGATTTACGACCTCAAAGCCAATGAGATGAGAAACACAACTTATAAGGCTTTTAAGAGGGCAGGTTTGGTTAGAGAAATGCCGGTGGATGAACCGGACATTAAAACCTAATATTAATGCGTAAGGAGGCTTCAAACCATATATAAGTTTTTTGCAAAATCATTTGTAAAAAAGCTGCCTGAGACGATTTTGGATAAACTTTATATGTTGTTATGAGGCAATTAAGTGAGGTAATGGTATAATGAATATTAGTTACATGTATTCCCTCATAGCGGTTATCGTCTTATTTCTGCTTGCCTATGTGGGCGCTATGTTGCCGGGGGGCGAGGTATTTTTTGGTATTATCATACCTTATCTGGCGTTAATTATTTTTATTTTGGGATTTATAAACCGCATCATAGACTGGGCTCGTTCACCGGTTCCTTTTCGCATTCCCACAACCTGCGGTCAGGAAAAATCTTTGCCCTGGATCAAGCCCAACAGCATTGACAACCCCACGACGACCGGCGGCGTTATTGTTCGGATGTTTCTGGAGGTCGTTTTTTTCCGGTCATTATTCAGAAATACAAAAATGGCGTTAAAAGAGGGCGATAAGCTTTCCTATGAATGGGAAAAGTGGCTGTGGCTCTTTTCGCTGGCATTTCACTGGACCTTTTTCGTCGTACTATTCAGACATCTTCGATTCTTTACGGAACCGGTGCCGGCTTTAGTGGAAGTAGTGGCAAAACTGGACGGTTTTCTCCAGATCGGGCTGCCGGAACTCAGAATTTCCGGCGTGGTCTTGCTGGCCGCTTTAACCTTCTTGTTTTTAAGGAGAATATATATTCCACAGATGAGATATATTTCACTGGCTTCTGACTATTTCCCCCTGTTTTTGATTATTGGCATTGCGTTTACCGGAATCTTGATGCGCTATTTTACAAAGGTGGATATCGTTGGGGTCAAAGAATTTACCATGGGCCTTGCAACCTTTAAGCCCCATATCACCGCTGAAATAGGCAGCATTTTTTATGTGCACCTGTTTTTTGTCAGTGTTCTTTTAGCATATTTCCCCTTCAGCAAACTCATGCATCTGGGGGGAATTTTTATGAGCCCCACCAGAAATATGGCCAACAACAACCGTGCTAAGCGGCATATCAATCCGTGGAACTACCCTGTCAAAGTTCATTCATATGCAGCATATGAAGACGAGTTCAGGGAAAAAATGGTCGAAGCAGGATTGCCTGTGGATAAACCGTTAGCGGCGGAGGCACCGGAAGAATCAACGGAACCAGAGGAAAAGGAGTAAGTAATGTCAGAACTTCCAAATCCAGATGAACTGTTATCAAAAATAGACCATAAACCTTCCCCCAAGGGATGGATGGATACCCCTGTTGAGATCAGGCAAGGGATTGCTTGTTATGCTTCGAACCCCAAAAGCGTTGAGTATGTGAGCCTTCCTTACCCTAGGAAGTGGAGCTGCTTTGATGAAGACTGGGAACTTCCTGAAAACTGGAAAGAGATAATTTATAAAGGCTTCAAAGAGCGGCTCGACAGGTTTCGTTCCGTGAAAGTCTTCATGGACATTTGTGTGCGTTGCGGCGCTTGTGCCGACAAATGTCATTTTTTTATCGGGTCCGGCGATCCCAAAAACATGCCGGTTGTGCGGGCCGAATTGCTTCGTTCCATCTATAGAAACGATTTCACCACCGCCGGTAAAATCCTCGGATTCTTTGGAAAGAAAGTCAAAAAAGCCTGCGGCGCCAGAGAACTGACCCTGGAAGTCTTAAAAGAATGGTGGTATTACCTTTTTCAATGTACCGAATGCCGTCGTTGCTCGGTCTTCTGCCCTTACGGCATTGATACCGCGGAGATTACCATTTTCGGCAGGGAATTACTGAATCTCATCGGCCTTAATATTGACTGGATCGCAACCCCGGTGGCCAATTGCTACCGAACCGGGAACCATCTTGGAATTCAGCCCCATGCCTACAAGGATATGATGGATTTCTTCACCGATGAAATCGAAGATATTACCGGCATCCGGGTGAATCCCAGTTTTAACAAGAAAGGCGCCGATATCCTTTTTATTACCCCGTCCGGCGATGTTTTTGCCGACCCCGGAACGTTTACCTGCATGGGCTACATGATGCTGTTCCACTTTTTACAGGAAAAATATGGCCTTGATATCACCTGGAGCACTTACGCTTCCGAAGGCGGAAATTTCGGTTTTTTTACCTCCCATGAGACCATGAAGCGGCTAAACTCCAAAATGTACGCCGAAGCCAAACGACTGGGCGTAAAATGGATTCTGGGCGGAGAATGCGGTCATATGTGGCGAGTCATTAACCAGTACATGGATACCATGAACGGCCCCGCCGATTTTCTGGAAGAACCGGTTAATCCCATTACCGGCACCAAATTCGAAAACGCCAAATCCACCAAGATGGTTCATATTACCGAGTTTACCGCCGACCTTATCAAGCACGGAAAGCTCGATCTGGATACTTCCAGAAATGACCATTTGAAGGTCACCTATCATGACTCATGCAACCCTGCCAGAGGCATGGGACTGCTGGAAGAACCTCGTTATGTCATCAAAAATGTATGTAATCATTTTTACGAAATGCCTGCCAGCACCATCCGGGAACAGACGTTTTGTTGCGGCAGCGGGGCGGGTCTGAATGCCGGAGAAAACATGGAGCTGAGGATGCAGGGCGCTCTGCCCAGACTCAATGCGGTCAAATATGTTCACGAAAAACACGGTGTGAATATGCTGTCGTGTATCTGCGCCATTGACAGAGCCGCATTTCCCGCTGCGTTGGATTACTGGCTTCCCGAAGTGGATAACTGCGGTGTCCACGAATTGGTATCCAATGCCCTGATTTTGCCCGGAGAGAAAAAGAGGACTTTAGACCTGCGCAACGAACCGTTGCCGGGAATGGAGGATGAGGATGACGAATAATAAAAAGATGTATGATAAAGGAATGGTTATTGTAGGTCTTTGCATCTTTGTGGGTGTGATAACCTTTCCGTTCTGGTTCAACCTTGGAAATGCCGCTCCGGCACCCGAACCCAAAATTTCTGACAAAGCCAAAGCCGCCAAAGAGTGCGTCATGCCAAAAGCAGACATGAAGGTGGAACATATGCAGATTCTTAATGAATGGAGGGATACGGTTGTACGTGACGCCAAAAGGATCTATGTAAACAGCAGTGGAAAGGAATTTAATATGAGCCTTACCAATACCTGTTTGGATTGTCACACGGAAAAGGCTGAATTTTGTGACAAGTGCCACAATTATGCTTCGGTAACCCCTTACTGCTGGGAGTGCCACATCGATCCAAAGGAGACCAAGTGATGAAAAGCAGCAGAAGAAAATTTTTGAAAATAGCCGGAGTTTCAGCGCTCGGTTTAGGGGCCAAGCCCGTACTGGACGTACTGGCCGCGTCCGGTGAGCATGAGGCAACATCCACGCCCGAAATCAAAAAAGGCAAAGATGCCCTGACCGCAAAAAGATGGGCCATGGTTATAGACACTCGCAAAATCGAATCCGAAGAAGACCTCAAGCCCATGATTGAGGCCTGCCATAAAATCCATAATGTTCCTGATCTTGAAAACAAAAATCATGAGATCAAATGGATCTGGATAGAAGAGTTTCAACATGGATTTTCGACCCAGGAATATGAATTTGCAGATGAAAGGGTTAAGCATTTACCTTTTTTAACACTTTGTAATCATTGTGAAAATGCTGCCTGCGTTCGGGTTTGTCCCACAAAGGCAACGTTTAAACGCGAAGACGGAATTGTGCTCATGGATTTTCATCGATGCATCGGCTGCAGATTCTGCATGGCCGCCTGCCCCTATGGATCCAGAAGTTTCAATTTCAGGGATCCGCGCCCCTTTATCAAGGAGACCAACCCCGAATTTCCCACCCGAACAAAAGGGGTTGTTGAGAAATGTAATTTCTGTGCGGAAAGACTGGCGGTCGGGAAAATGCCCGCCTGTGTAGAGGCGTCCAACGGTGTGCTGACCTTCGGCGATCTGGATGATCCTGAATCGGGAGTCAGAAAACTTTTAAAAACCAATTACGCGATTCGTCGTAAACCGGCCCTGGGTGCTGGGCCATCAGTATTTTATATTATATGAGGTGGATATGCTTGAGAAGGCGTTAACTGGAAGTAAGAGATACTATGGATGGATGGCAGCACTACTCGCCGTTATCAGTGTTGGTTTTGTCTGCTATCTGTGGCAGTTTCGCTTCGGCCTGGGAATTACGGGCATGAGCCGGGACGTATCCTGGGGATTTTATATCGCCCAGTTCACTTTTCTTGTCGGTGTGGCTGCATCGGCGGTAATGGTGGTTCTCCCCTATTATCTGCATAATTATAAAGCATTCGGCAAGATTACCGTTTTGGGAGAATTTCTGGCGGTGGCTTCGGTGACCATGTGCATCCTGTTTATATTCGTGGATCTGGGCCAGCCCATACGGGTCATGAATGTGCTTTTGCACCCCACACCCAATTCGATCCTTTTTTGGGATATGATCGTGTTAAACGGGTACCTTTTTTTAAACATTGTTATCGCATGGAAAGTACTGGAAGCTGAACGCAACAATGTTGCGCCTGCACACTGGTTAAAGGTGTTGTCCTATATTTCCATACCATGGGCTGTCAGCATCCATACGGTAACGGCATTTCTTTACTGCGGTCTTCCGGGCAGGGGGTTCTGGCTGACCGCCATTTTGGCGCCCCGCTTTCTTTCTTCGGCGTTTGCCGCGGGCCCGGCACTTTTAATTCTCTTGTGCATGATCGTCAGAAAATTTACCAAGTTCGATCCGGGCAAGGAACAGATCCAGTCACTTGCCAAAGTCGTAGCATATGCCATCAGCGTCAATGTCTTCTTCTTTTTATGTGAAGTTTTTGTGGTATTTTACAGCCAGATACCGGAACATATGGACCATCTAACGTACCTGTTTGTGGGATTGCACGGACACGGCGTTCTGGTGCCCTGGATGTGGGCATCCATGATACTGATGGTGGTGTCGATTATCCTGCTGGTCAATCCGGTAACCCGCAAAAACGAGACTGTTCTAATTGCAGCCTGCATCACCGTGTTTATCGGCACCTGGATAGACAAGGGCCTGGGAATGATATCCGGCGGGTTTGTACCCAACCCGTTGCATCATGTGAATGAATATGTCCCTACAGTACCTGAAGTTCTTATTTCCCTCGCGGTATGGGCCATAGGCTTTCTGGTATTGACCGCCCTGTTTAAAATCGGCGTAACCATCAAAGAAGAAATTGCAGGATTAGCATAAACTAAACTGTCTTTGACAGTTTTTCAGAGGGGTTCATCCGTAGGATGGGCCCCTTTTTGCTTGACTTTCCCTTACTAACTATTATAAATGCTTTTTCACATTGCGTAATAAGAAATTACGTTGTTAGCGTTACACTTCCTTTTAAAATAACTGAAAAAATTGAAAAAGCCAGGAAGGCTCAAATGGGTTGAAATCCAGCAAGCATTCCTGGTTTTTTTGTTTACGGGTGAAAAAATGCATATATCCGAGGGCGTATTATCCGCACCGGTGCTTGTCACGGGCGCGGCCCTGGCGGTAACCGGAATATCCGTGGGGCTGAAAAAAATGGATTACGAAAAGATTCCGGAGGCGGCGGTTTTGTCGGCCGCTTTTTTTGTCGCCTCTTTGATCCACGTTCCAATAGGTCCATCCAGTGTGCACCTGGTCCTTAACGGGATAAACGGGCTCCTGCTGGGCTGGCTCTGTTTTCCTTCAATCCTGGTCGCTTTGGCACTTCAGGCAATCCTCTTCCAGTTCGGGGGCATCACGGTGCTTGGGGTTAATACGGTCGTCATGGCCCTGCCCGGTTTAATCGGTTACTATGTTTTCGGCAGACTGATAAAAGGAAAAAACAGGCTTTTGAGTTTGGCCGCCGCCTTTTCCTGTGGATTTTTCTCTGTTTTCCTTTCGGGTATTCTTGTGGCCGGCGCTTTGTTATGTACAGGGGAGTCATTTATATCAGCCGCCAAACTAATTTTATTGGCGCATCTGCCCGTAATGATTATTGAAGGAATCATTACACTTTTTTGTGTAGCATTTTTAAAGAAGGTAAAACCAGAGATTCTGGGAGGTGTTTATGAAAAAGGGTCATAATATCCGGTTCTCCTTTATTATTCTTTTTTTAACCGCTATCATCCTAATAGGGAGCCATGTTCCTGCCCTGGCCCATAAGGTAATGATTTTTGCCTGGGTTGAGGGAGACACTGTTTTCACTGAGAGTAAGTTTAGCGGAGGAAAAAAGGTTCTTCATGCTCCGGTTATAATATTCGATAAAGACGGAAAAAAACTCTTGGAAGGAAAGACCGATAACAAGGGAGAATTTTCTTTTAAAATCCCCAAACTAAGTGATTTGAGGATCGTCCTCAATGCCGCTATGGGACATAAAGCAGAGTGGACGGTCCCGGAATCAGAGCTTCGCGAAGCAGGCGCTATTGTGGAGAAAAAAAGTGCTCCTGTGCCTTCCGGGCCCATAGCGGTCGGGTTAAGCAAAGAAGAAGTCCAAAAGATTGTCGAGGATTCCCTGGATAAAAAACTCAGGCCCATTGTCAGGATGATGACCGAATCCAAGAATACCAAGCCCTCTCTCACTGAAATAATCGGGGGCATCGGATATATCTTCGGACTCATGGGTATCGCACTATATTTTAAAAACAGAAGTAAAAAGCGTTAGTTCCTTAACTGTGAATTTTGTGCTTTTTATGTCAAAACATTTTCGCCACTAAGGCACGAAGATGATTTTAAATAAAAGAGTTTCCCTTTGTGTTTTAGTACCTTTGTGGCAATTTTTTCCGGCTTGTCCGGGTTGAGGTTTAGAAATTCAAGATGATTGAAGAACAATTTTCTACGGGCAACTCCATTATTCACGGCCTGGATCCAAGGGTTAAAATTATTGTCGTTGCACTTTTTTCTGTGATTGTTGCCATATCCAGCAGATTCTTAGCACTGCTTCCCGCACTTGCCATATCGCTATTTCTTGTGGCCATGGCCAAACTTCCAATAAAAAGAGTTTTCTATAGGTTGTTATTGGTCAATGGATTAATCATCTTCCTCTGGTTTGTTCTTCCGTTTACATACAAAGGCCAGAGATTGTTTGCCATAGGGCCGTTTATCGCAACCAAAGAAGGGATATTACTTGCGGGTCAAATTACGGTCAAGAGCAATGCTATCCTTTTAACCATGATTGCTCTTTTGTCCACAACACCGATTTTTTCACTGGGCCATGCCATGGGGCAGCTCAATTTTCCAAATAAAATAACACACCTTTTTTTGTTTACTTTCCGATATATCCATGTAATTTATAAGGAATATCACAAACTGATAAACGCGATGAAGATGCGTGGTTTTGTCCCTCGAACAAATATGCACACCTACAAGAGTTATGCCTATCTTGTGGGAATGCTTCTGGTCAGAAGTTATGATCGAGCGGAAAGAATCCACAAGGCCATGCGTTGCAGGGGATTTAACAAGAAGTATCATTCATTAACACAATTTTCCCTCAAAATGGAAGATATCTTCTGTCTGTCTTTGATGTCGGCTGTAATTTCAGGATTGGCGGTTTTGCAATGGGTCATAACAACCTGATCATTAATTTAACTGAGTTATCCTTTTCATTTTCAGCAGATAAACCCGTGCTGGATAACTTGAGTTTTCATCTCCATCGAGGGGACCGGATCGGCCTTGTGGGGCCGAACGGCAGCGGTAAAACCACGCTTTTTCATATTATCCTGGGTCTATTAAAACCCTATTCGGGCACCGTCGAACTTTTCGGCAGGCAAGCAAAAAAGGAAAAAGATTTCAGGGAGGCCAGGAAAAGGATAGGACTCCTTTTTCAAGACCCTGATGATCAATTATTCAGTCCCACGGTCCTCGAAGATGTAGCCTTTGGCCCACTGAATCTGGGAAAATCGCCGGAAGAGGCAAGAGACATTGCCTTGAAGACACTTTCCCGGCTTGATCTTTCCGGATTTGAGGAGAGGATAACCTATAAGCTTTCAGGGGGTGAAAAAAGGCTTGTCTCTCTGGCCACAGTCCTTGCCATGGACCCGGAGGTGCTTCTTCTTGACGAACCCACCAATGGACTGGATGAAGAAACAGAAGAAAGAATAACAGATATTTTAAGAAAATTAGAGCTATCCTACATTTTTATCTCTCATAATTTTGAGTTCCTCTCAAAAACCACGGATAGAATCTATGCGATGTCAAAGGGAAAGATTTCCTCTGATGAGGCCATGGCTCCCCACTCCCATATTCATATCCATAAATCCGGCAGGATCCCTCATAAGCACAAATCTTGAGTCATTATACAGATTTCAAAAAAAGGTTTTTGGGGCTTTTGGAATACGATCTTCGAAGAGATTTTTCCTGTGCGACTACAAGAAACTGGAAATTTGAAATTAGAAACTTGATAACAACCTGAATTATCATTTCTTTCCCAAGTTTCGAGTTTCTATTTTCAAGTATCTCACCCCAATTGTTTCCTTAATGGAGGATGAAAATAACCCCAAAATATTTTACTGTAAGCCTATATAGGGTGTCCCGGCGCAAAAGTGCCGGAACACCCGTGTTGTAACTTTCTTAAAATTCAACAGCCAGCTGTGTAGTCACTAAATCCCTTTCATCATCATTCTCAAATTCTCCATGAAGATATTCGAAAGCCAGGGATGTATTCTCAAACAAACCATACGTGAGTGCCGCGCCATACTGATCTTCGGGAAGAAAATCACCGAGGTCATCGCCACCCTCATACTTGACGGCAACTTCGAGCCGATCCGTTGCCGCATACGCAAGTTCGAAATTCCATGTCTTGGGCTGAAATTTATTTCCGCCGTCAAATGATAATTCTCCGGCTTCAAATTCATCAAGGGCTCCGAGATATTCACACTCAAGGAAGAGTTTATCCATAAAAGATATGCTTAAAAAGACGCTCAGACCTTCGACATAATCTTCAACATACTTGTTGCCTTCAGCATCCTCGGTTATGGTGTCCCCAAGCCCGTCCGTATCCGCAATATTGCTGATGTAGGATATACCGGCCCTAATACCGAAATTCGAAATGGCTTCCTTGGGAACGGAAAATGAAGCACCGGCAACATAGCTCTCTATGTGATTATCCTCCCCAATTTCATCGATATCCCCGTTAAAGGTACTTACGGAAAGGTCCATCCATTCATTCACATATCCCACGGTTAGTGCGCTCTCCCGGGTCTCCCCAAGCTCTAACGTCAAGGGATCGCTGATAAAATGGCTCTCAAAATTGCCGAAGGGAACATAGAGCTTGCCCACATTCAGATACAGGGGCACCACATCCTCTCCATCCAGGGTGATAAACCCCTCATCCACCACCACTTCTTCAGTATCATCCTCTTCCCATAAAAAAAGCACATGCCCCTTGACATGTTTTACAATGTCCACATCAACTCCCAGTTCCACTGTGGCCAGGGTAATATCACTTGAGTCATAATCTTCTCCCCCGGGATCGTCATAATCATAATCTTCGTAACCGGCTTCCGCCTCGATCACCCCGCTCAAAGTTATTTTATCCGCCCATTTTCCCAGCACGCCCTCTTGTTTTTGTTCAATTTTTTCTTCAATTCGACGGATTCTCTCAGGCAGTCCCAGTTGACCTTCGCCACCTCCGTGAAATTTATCTCCTTGTTGTGCCGGTTGTTTTTGAATCTCCTCTTTTCCCTGGTTATCCAGTTTCTCTTCGAGAATTTTTATTTGCTCTTTGAGTGCTTTTAGCTCTTGCATGAGTTCGTGGTTGGACATCTCTTCAGAAATACAAATGCCCGGAAATGTTAATAAAACTATGAGAAATGTTAAGGAAATACCAATCAATCCCTTTTTCATAACTGTCCTCCTCCTTCACCCTAAGTATATTATCTGTCTTTAGAGCCTGTTTCAAAACGTTTTAGTTTGGTCAAGATCAAGGCGAGCGAAAATTTTAACCACAGGAATACATATAGTATTTTGAGGATTAAAATTTGAGCCCAACACAGAGATTGGTCAAAATGGGACGTTTTGAAATTGGCTCTTTAGAAAATGTTTATTTTTCCTTCCAGTCATGTAACTCAACCCAGATTACAGCGCCGATTTCTATGTCCTTTTCCTCACCCTGATGCTTAAGCTTTTCATCGGCCGTGTTCAAGGCTGCAAATCCCCACCAGCCGCCCTTTGGCGCCGCATAGGTAAATACTCCGTTTTTATCTGCCTTGATGGTCTGGGTAACCATGTAGTCCGTCGGTGCTTGGGCCTTCCCATCTTTGTTATAGTATTCCACTTCCACCTCAGCATATGGAACCGGCTTTCCGTCCAGTTTGACAATCCCCTGAAAAACATTTCCGGTATAAAGACCGAAAGGTTTTGATAGGGGAACGATCTCGGTTTTCAGCCCGATTTCTTCATCCCAGCCTTCATCGTCGCCGAATGCCGTAACCACCGTCTTGGTATAGTGCACGATAAAACAATCCTCGGCCGGTTCCCAGTAGGCTTGGGGTTCCATATAAAACATGTACACACCCGGCCTTTTTACAGAGTAAGCCAATTCCCAGCCCGTATGCCCCATGACCGCCGTCTTTTTTAGATTGCCAAGCAAATTCTGTTTCTCGCCGTTTGCCATGACCCCGAAAGCGACCGGCTTTACCAGTTCCATTCCATGTCCTTCAAAGGGGTGAGAAAACGAAAGCGTTACCGTCACATCTTTGTTTTCGCCCTGCATAATCATACTGTCCGAGGGAATCACCATACCGAAATGTGCACAAGCCTGCCCTGCAAATATGGCGATCACTGCAATGATACCCGTCAACATCATGCCTTTTTTCATGAAATCCTCCTTTTTCGCAAAAAAAAAACCACAAATTTACGGCATCTTCATGATACCTGTACCTTCGTGGTCTAATGTGTGTTTTTTATAAAGTAGTTTTTACCGCAGCCTTCTGACTGCTATTTTTAAAAAGCAATTATATTATACAATAAAGGATGTCAATAAAATTTCATGAATGTCCGGCAGTTTCCCCTGCTGCGTTGTTTGTCCGTAGATAACAACCTATTTCGTAAAAATCATGAAAATTCCAAGCACCAAAATACAAATCTTTTACCCTGTTGATAATTTGAGTATTGTGATTTGGGATTTTAGTACCGTTTCTGGGAAAGTAAATAGCTTCTATCTGAATCAGTTAGAGTTGACTTTGACGTTTCCCCGTGTTGCCTGCAAAGTCACTTGACTTGGGAATAAAAAGTCTTTATGAATTGCAATTTTTGTGAAGAAGCACTATTAGAACAAACAATAGTTTGCTTCCTTGAAACAAATCGATTTCCATCAAGCCATAATATTAAAAAAAACCAAAGTGTTAGAAAAATAATAACAAGTGAACACATAAATGAAACAAAAAATAATAAACCTGATCCGTAACGCTGCAACCCGTGCATATGAAAAAGGTGATTTGCCTTCAAAGGCGTTTTCAGAAATTGAAGTTGAAGTGCCTAAAATAGAATCGCATGGTGATTTTTCAACAAACATCGCAATGGTCACGGCATCTGTCCATAAGATGCCCCCACGAAAGATTGCAGAATCGATTTTAAAACATATCACAGATCCGGACCATATTTTGGCAAAAACAGAAATTGCCGGTCCTGGCTTTATTAATTTTTTTGTAACCATGGGGTCCTGGTATCCGGTTTTACACAAAATCCATCAGGAAGATACGCGTTATGGCGCTTCGGATATGGGCGACGGTGAAAAAATCCAGGTGGAATTTGTAAGCTCCAATCCAACAGGGCCTTTGCATGTGGGACACGGCCGGGGGGCTGCTGTTGGCGACAGCGTGGCGAACATCTTGCGGTTTTGCGGATATGATGTTCAAAAAGAATATTATATCAACGATTCGGGTCGTCAGATATATACGCTGGGCAAATCTGTTTTTCTTCGATATAAGCAGTTGCTGGGAAAAACTATTCAGTTTTCGGAAGAAAATTATCAGGGCGATTATATTATCGATTTTGCAAAAAGCATAATTGATCACAAGGGAAAAACGCTTCTGGACCAGGATGAAGAAACGTCGATTTCATATTGTGCGCAGTTTGCGGCAGAACGTATTATTGAACAGATCCGGCAGGATCTTACGAACTTCGGGATCGAGTTTGACAACTGGTTCAGTGAACAAAGCCTTTATGATTCCGGCAAAGTGGAAGCGGTTATAGACGATTTTCGAGATAAGGATATTATCTACAAAAAAGACGGCGCCTTATGGTTTAAAACCACAGGGTTTGGAGATGAAAAAGATCGGGTAGTGGTTCGCAAAAACGGCCAGACCACATATTTTGCATCTGATATCGCCTATCACATGGATAAGTTTGAACGAGGGTTTGAACGGGTAATAGATGTCTGGGGTGCCGACCACCACGGATATATTTCACGGGTAACCGGTGCTATCCAAGCGTCGGGTCTTAATAAAAATCGATTCACCGTCATACTTGTTCAGCTTGTCAATCTTTTGCGTGGGGGGGAGCCGGTCGCCATGTCCACCCGGGCCGGTGAATTTGTTACCCTCAGTGATGTGGTTAAAGAAGTCGGAAAAGATGCCGCAAGATTTATTTTTTTAACCCGCCATTATGAGAGCCCGCTTGATTTTGACCTGGAGCTGGCAAAGAAAAAGACCAACGACAACCCGGTTTTTTACGTTCAATACGTGCATGCCCGGATATCGAGTATTGCCCGAAAGGCTCTGGAAAGGGGAATAGACGATATCACCGGGGATCAAAGGGCCATGGCAATGCTTAAAGAACCCGAGGAAATTAACCTTCTAAAAACCATGGCCCGCTATCCTGATGTTTTAAAAAACAGTGCAACATTCATGGAACCTCACCGCATAACATTTTATCTGATGGAGCTTGCCGCGTGTTTTCATGCGTATTACAATAAGCACAGAGTCCTCTCCGATGATCCTCTATTGTCCCGGGGCCGGCTCTATATGGTACTGGCGGTTCAAAAAGTCATACGGAACGGATTGACTCTGTTGGGTGTATCTGCCCCTGATAGGATGTAACCTGCTTACAGAAACTTGGAAATTGGATATTGAGAATTCGACATTGGATATTTACTGCCCCGATAGAAACCTTTAGAGGATCAATTTTTCAAACAAGTCTTTGAATAAGAGTAAACGCATTTGATTTCGGTACAGCTTAACCACGGCGTGTTTCTCTTTGAAACCGACTGACTGTTTGAAGGGCTTTCGCACGCGTTAGCCCGAGCCGAATGAAATTATGACCTAAAAAATTATATTATAATCTTTGGTGTCTTTGTGGCTTATCGTTTAAAATAATGGAAAAAAAAGAAAAAACCTCGCCTAAAAAAAAGAACTCTTCGACTCAGTTGACACGCAAAGGGTTGACCCTATGGATTTGCCTGACCTTTTTTGCATGTGCATGGATGTTTGTCCTGGGTATCTTTGTGGGAAGAGGAACCGTCCCAGTAAAGTTTGACATGGAAAAGCTTGAAAACGAACTGGCTGCTTTAAAGGAAGCGGTTATCAAGAAAGAATTGGACCGGTACAAAATAGATCCGAATTCCGAGGACAACAAGACCAAGATGGAATTTTATGAGGCACTGAAAAATACCGGCCAAGAAGAGAGGCTAAAAGCGGATATACCAAAAAATAACCCAAAGCCGTTGCCCCTGAATAAACCCGAGCCGTTGCCCAAAAAAATTGTTTCCACGGCAAAAAAACCAGCCGTATCCAAACATACCGTAACCGCTCCCAAAGCAAAAACCGCCGCTGTTACGAAATCAGCCGAAAACAATAAAAATTTTACCATTCAGGTAGCTGCATTCAAAGATTTAAAAGTCGCCGATAACCTGGTGGCAAAATTAAAAAAAAGAGGATACCCTGCATACAGGAGTATGGGAAAGGTTCCAGGGAAAGGCATCTTTTATAGGATAAGGATAGGGTCTTTCAAAAACAGGACCGATGCCGGCATCATATTCAACAGATTAAAAAAAGAAAATATAAAAGCAATCATCGTTCCGCGGTAGTTTCTTAAAAGAAGTTTGAAGTGAGCTAAAGTTTTGGAATTCTAACATTTTCTTATAAATATGGTGCAAAACGACACCTTAACTTTAGGCACTTCAAACTTTAGTTCACTTTAGTCACTTGTTCAGATCAAGGAGATATTATGAAAATAACTAAACAGGAAGTCCTTCATGTGGCAAACCTTGCCCGTCTTGATGTTGACAAGGTACTGATAGACAAGTTTGCCGGACAAATCGGAACCATATTGGAATATGTCGATACATTAAAATCCGTTGACACTCAAGGTGTGACACCCACCTCTCATGCCATTTTTTTGACCAACGCCTTTCGGGAAGATGAGGAAAAACAAAGTATTGACTGTAATTCGGCACTTTCCAATGCCCCTGAAAAAGAAGATGGAAATTTTATCGTTCCAAAAGTGATTAACTCATAAAAAGGAAGAGTATGAATCTTCATGAACTTACCATAAAAAAAGCCCACACACTGTTAAAGGAAAAAGAAATATCTTCCCAGGAACTGACCCGGGCGGTACTTGATCGTATCGACGCTGTAGAAGAAAAAGTGGGTGCATATATTTCTGTAGCCCGTGAAACGGCCATGGCCCAGGCCAAGATTGCCGATAAAGCAATCTCACAAGGCAATATATTACCATTAACAGGTATTCCCATGGCCATCAAGGATCTTATGTGTACCAAGGGTCTGCTTACGACCTGTGCTTCCAGAATTCTCGAAAATTTTGTGCCGCCCTACGATGCTACCGTTGTAAAAAAGCTGAAAACACAAGGTGCCGTAATTATCGGCAAGGCCAATATGGATGAATTTGCCATGGGCTCATCAAACGAACATTCCGCCATAAAACTTACCCACAACCCCTGGGACCTGACGCGGATCCCCGGCGGTTCAAGCGGAGGCTCCGCGGCGGCGGTGGCCGCGGATATGTGTATAGGATCATTAGGATCGGATACCGGTGGGTCGATCCGTCAACCTGCGTCACACTGCGGTGTTGTGGGGATGAAGCCCACATACGGCAGGGTTTCCCGATTCGGACTGGTGGCATTTGCTTCCTCTTTGGATCAGATCGGTCCGCTGACCAAGGATGTCACCGATTGCGCCATGGTAATGAATGTTATTTCGGGTTACGATTCCGCGGATTCCACATCAGTGCCTGAAGATGTTCCGGATTATACCTCTTTTCTTGAGGACGATTTAAGAGGGATGGTTGTCGGTATCCCAAAGCAATACAGTTCCGCCAAAGGTCTGGATCCCGATGTTTCCGAAGCGGTCAAAAATGCCGTTGAAAAAATTCAAGGGTTAGGAGCCGGGTGTGTTGAGGTCTCTCTGCCCCACACGGAACATGCAGTGGCTGCCTATTATGTGATTGCGCCTTCAGAGGCCAGTTCCAATCTTGCCCGGTACGACGGAGTTAAGTATGGTTACCGGGACAAGAATAAAAAAAGCCTCATGGAAATGTACAAAAGCACTCGTTCCAGAGGGTTCGGTCCGGAAGTTCAACGGCGTATTATTCTGGGCACATACTCACTCTCTGCAGGATATTACGATGCATACTACGGCAAAGCATCCCAGGTTCGAACCTTGATCATAGAAGATTTTAAAAAAGCATTTGAAAGCTGTGATGTAATCCTGTCGCCGGTGGCACCCACTCCGGCCTTTAAGATAGGGGAAATGGTTGATGATCCGCTGACCATGTATTTATCCGACATCTTTACCCTTTCAGCAAACCTTGCCGGAATACCCGGCATTTCCGTTCCTTGCGGGTTTTCATCAAACGGACTTCCCATCGGACTCCAGATAATGGCAAAACATTTTGATGAAGGAAAACTTATTAAAGTCGCATACAATTTCGAGCAAAGCACAGATTTTCACAAGAAAAAACCAAAGCTATAGGGGCTTCGCCCCAATTGGAATAATGGAATTATGGAGTAATGGAATGATGGGTTTAAAGGAGTTTTTTACAATTAATATGGTTTATTTCCGCTCTTATCCCAATATTCCAGTATTCCAGCATTCCAACATTCCATTGTGACTAAAGCATATTAATTTAACCGTTAATGATAAAAAAAACACGGAAAAAGGAAACTAATTTATGACGATTCAGCCAAAAGGAGAAGATTTGAGGAAAGCCGTGAAGTGGGTTTCCCAAGAACACAAGTATAACAAGGGAAAAAAATTAAAGGCCCTCATCGAGGAGGCCTGCTTGAAATTCAACCTGTCGCCCATGGATGCGGATTTTTTAACCCGCACCCTGCGTGAACAAGAAAAATAACTAGTGTCCGTCCAGAAACGGCATCTTTCGGTCCCCGGCGGCGTTCTCTCTCGTTCTCAATCCTCGAAATAGCGCGCTATGCCTCCGGTTGAAAACTCGATCGGGCCTTGCCGGAAACCAAAATCTACCATTTCTGGACGGACACTAACTAACAAAAAACGCGAATCATGTCCAAAATAAAAATACTTCCCGAGATCCTTTCAAACAAAATCGCTGCGGGCGAAGTTGTCGAGCGCCCGGCTTCGGTTGTCAAAGAGCTTGTGGAAAATGCACTGGATGCTGACAGCACAAGAATCATTATAGAAGTGGAAAACGGGGGACGTTCTCTGATCCAGGTCTCCGATAACGGGAGCGGAATGAACAGTGATGATGCCTTGCTGGCCACGGAACGCTATGCAACCAGCAAAATTCACAAGGACGAGGATCTGTTTGCAATCAATACGCTGGGGTTCAGGGGTGAGGCCCTGCCGAGCATCGCCGCTGTTTCCAAGTTCTGTCTGATAACCAGAGACCACAACTCCCAGGCAGGAACAGAAGTTGTGGTTGAAGGCGGCACAATAAAAAAGGTTTCCCAAGTCGGAGCGCCCTTAGGAACCATGGTCACCGTCCGTCAGCTTTTCTTTAATATGCCTGCCCGGCGAAAGTTTTTAAAAACTGTGAACACAGAGATGGGGCATATCGCAGATACGGTTACAAGCATGGCACTGGGACGTCCCGATATTCAGTTCAGGCTGATCCACAACGGCAAAGTGATTAAAAACTGGTCGGCCACGGCCGATGAAGTAGGGAGGGTCGTGGATGTTCTCGGTAAAGATATCCAAAATAATCTTAATAAAATAGAAGTTACATCCGATCTTCTTACCGTTCAAGGCTGGATCTCTTCTCCTCGGATCACGCGCAGTACATCCCGGGGAATATACCTTTATGTTAACCGGAGGGTTGTCCGGAACCGGGTCATCCAACATGCCCTATTTCAAGGATATGGTTCAAGATTGATGAAGGGGCAGTTTCCGGTGGCCGTAATTTTTATCCATGTTCCCTGCGACCAGTTGGATGTTAATGTTCATCCAACAAAACACGAGGTAAAGTTTGCCCAGCAGAAAGAAATTCATGATGCGGTTGCCGGGGTTGTGGCAGAAAGGTTGCGTCTTGCGGACCAACCCCAATGGCATCCAAAAAGCTTTCCGGAACCGGATCCCATGGATGTCAAATCCCGCATCTCCGAAACCGTGCCTCACTTCAGCATCCCGAAAAAAGAAATCTCAACCCGGCATCCGGCATCCGGTACCCAGTATCCAATATCCAGTACCCAGCAACCCGCATCCCCTTGGAAGCAGGATCTTCGATTATCGCGGACGTCCGGTCAGACGGAGCTGTGGGCAAGAAAACGGTTCGGTGACTTAAAGGTGATCGGTCAGTTCCATGATACGTATATCCTCTGCGAGTCTTCGGACCGGATTGTATTAATCGACCAGCACGCGGCTCATGAACGGATCATTTTTGAGCAGCTTAAAAACCGATCACAGGCTTCAAAAAAGTCAGCCGCCCAGAAACTTCTTATCCCCGAAACCATTGACCTTGGATACAGGGAAGCAAAAATTCTTGAAGGACTGATTCCGGATCTCAATGAATTGGGGCTGGAAATAGAGCCCTTTGGCGGAAATACGTTTGTGGTAAAATCGGTGCCGGCTCTGCTTGATAACAAAGAGGTAAAACCGCTGGTTGTGGAGATCGTTGAAAAGATCGCCCAGATCGGGTTCACACCCGGTCTGGAAAAGGCAATCGACCAGTGCCTGATACTCATGGCCTGCCACGGGGCCATTCGGGCCAACCAGAAGCTTTCGGACGAGCAAATCAAAGGGCTTTTGGAACAGCTCGATCAATGCGATCAACCTTCCAACTGCCCCCATGGCCGGCCCACCTGGATCAGCTGGAGCATAAAGGATCTTGAAAAATCCTTTAAAAGAATTGTCTGAATATGTAAGGTGTCGGGTGTCAGGGTTTAGGAGGCATGCAGTCTGAGGGAACGATTCATCATTTACGCCATACACTGCCGTTACTTCAGCTAACTGCCAGCGGCGTTCTCGCTCTAAAACTTTCAGCGCCAATGTTTGCTCCAATCCATTATAATTGCTATTGGTCACCTCGTTTCCCCCTGAAACCTGAAACCAAAAAGCCATGGCAATCTTAGCAAAAGACAGTCTTGATTTACACCCTATTTCAACTCAGATTAAAAGGATTAAAAGAACTTATACTGGATACTCGCTGCTATGTCTACGACAGAATCTTTTTCGAATTTTATGCCGGAGTCTGTTCTTTCATTGTTGTAGAATACTTTGAGTATGCCGAAATTTAAGTCCAGATCGGGGGTCGCTTTATAAGCGATCCCGCCGGCAATGGTACCGCCATCCAGTTCAGGAGTTTCTATTTTCATGTTTTCCGGTTCTATTCCCACCCAAGTATACATGTATCCCACACTGGCCTTCCATTTAGAATTAAATGTATATTCACAGGCGATGCCAAGGTCATTGCCATTATCTTTCCTGCTCTCATCATTTAATGTTACCGGATTGTCATCCCAGTTTACATCATTGTTGAGGTACCAGGTAAAATTTGCATCCACTTTAATTTTTGGATTAATTTTATAGGAAACGCCCAAACCCAGCAAGGGCGGCATATCTCTGTTCCTTTTAGCACCATCGACAAGGCCGGGCAGACCGCCGGGTACCGTATCTTTATTTACATCAGTTTTAAGATCAATGCTTGTTTTGGTCTCGTATCTGATTCCGATGTTGAGTTCTTTTGTGGGCGCAATATTAATCCCGATAATGCCTCCCCAGCCATCACCCGTTTCTTCATAGTCAACAGCAGGTCTTATATCACCAAAAGCAGTGCCAAGAAGTGTGGCATGACCTTGAAATTCTCTGGAGGCGTCAACATATCTTGCCCCTAAAGACACGGATACCATATCATTAATTTCGTATGCCCCGCCCATGGTGTATCCAATAAAGTAAGATTCTCCTTCAAGACGATGATCTGAAAGGCTACCGCCTAATTTAGAGGTTAATCCTTGGCCAAGCATAAACGTTGTGGTATTTCCGTCTTTAAAATCTACTTGCCCTCCGGCCACAACCACGGTGACTGCACCATAGGCCGCCCACTTGTCCTTTTTGTAAAGTGTAAATAAACTGGGTATAAAATCAGGCTCATCCGTATCGTATTTTGTACCAAGATACGTATTTGAGTATTCTTTGAGGACATACTGGCCGGTTAAATTTAAATAAAGGCCGTCTTCCATCTTCATTACACCGGCAGGGTTATAGACCACGGCATCCGCAGAATCGGTGGCCGCGTTTCGATTCAGCGTACGAACATATTCAGCGCTCCAGTTATGCTTATTTTCGATCCCCCCGGCAAAAAGGGGAGACACACTGGAAACCATCAGACCTGCAACACACAGAGAAACCAAAAGCTTTTTCATAGAATTCCTCCTGCAAACAATGTTAAAATTAACCTTGCCAAAATTTCGGATAACCGATGAGAATCCATTTTGAAGCCTTCCCTCTTGAATAAGAAGGACGGGGAAGGGTGTTAAGTTAATCGTATATTTTTTTTAGTACGGCCAACCCATTTTGTATAAAATCGTGAAACGATTTTATAATCTTATAAGCTGAATCTCATTTATAAAATAATAAGTTAAAAGTCAAACACAATTTCTCCGAACGCCCGGCCGGCGTTGAACGTATGAAAACTTTTTGACATGGAAAAATGTTTTAATTATGGTCCTAAAAGGTGCTTAAACAGGAATTATTACAGAGCCTATCGATTTTAAAGAATATCTTTATTTTCAAACACACCATATATGCTAACTTGTATCCATCCATAAATCTATATTGGACACAAATTATGTTTCCAATGCAGAAATGAGCAATTTTTCGAAAGGTAAAGGAAATCAAGGAATTACGCGGAGGCGTACAAATGGTACGCCGCACAAGTGATTCCGCAGATTGACCCCAGAGAAATAGGCTCTGCATTTCACAGGGCAAGCGCAGAAATTGCTGAAAAGGGCCATTTCTGGATGGAAACTAACTTGGTTTAATAAATTCTAATATATTCTAATTCGACAAAATTATATATTAATTGTCTATAATTCTGCTTGAGGGTTTTAAATCTTCTTGACATTTTTAATTCCAGCTGTTACGCAAATTAAATTTTTGTGCGTATTGCCTATAGGTATAATTTTAATATTATATCAGCGCGTTAAGGACATGTTTTTTAGGATTCAATTGCGCTGGGAAAGGAGGAAAATCGAAAAAACTAAACAAGGAAATTATTAGGTAATGGGTTCTAAATCAAAATGTAATGTCATTAAGGAGGAAAAATTGATGAAAAAATTGGTTGTATTTGCAATTGTATTGGCATTTCTGGCCGTTCCCCTGACCGCCTTCGGAACCATGGGCCAGATGTCGCCAAAGAGCAAGGACATTAACGTCGAGTTCTTCGGCAGTATGAAGACTTATCCCATATGGACGTCTAACCTGAACTTTAACGACAACACTCGTGTAGGCGACTATATGCTCGATGAAAATGGCTATATAATGGATCATGATGTCCGCAATGAGATCCGGTTGGGATGGAAAGGCGGAAACGACACACTTGACTTCATGGTCATCCTGGAAGCCGATTTCAACCTGGATAAAAACAACACCGACCGTGGTGCTTCTGCTGGCCAGCCTCTCGATTCGGGAATGACCGGCGAAGATTTCGGCGTTGAAAAACTGGACATCGGCTACAATTTCGGTCCCTTTCGTATTCACTCCGGCTGGACCACCCGGTGGCTCGACATTCAGACGGGTGGCTTGGTTTACGGTGATGACCACCCCTACATCGGATTAACCGGAAACATCGGTGAAAACTTTAAATGGGAATTGGATTATACCATTGTCTATGACGCCGTCGACATGACGTTCTATGATGGAGACCGTCTAGACTGGAGATTCTACTCGGCAAAAGGGATCTACACAATACCCTCGGGCTTTGCCAAGGGTTTTGTGATCAGCCCGTTTTATGCTTTCAGCGACAATACTGTACAAAATAACGCCCAGGTAAGCTATTTCGGCCTCGAGGGTTACGGCAAGTTGGGAATTTTTACCCCCCGCTTTGAAATTGCCTATGCTGACGGCGATACGGATGATGATGCCACAGGAAAAGATTACGACATCAGCGCCATGGCAGCTTATGCATCCGTGGATATCGAAATCTCTCCGAGCTTTATCCCTTATGTCGGCATTAAATTGGAAGAAGGCGATGACGACCCCAATGACGATGATATCGAGGCATTCAACGCGATCACCGATATTACGCGCTACACTCCCACTTTCGGTATGGAAAATGCCATTGTATACCGTTACCTCCCGACACTGGGCACTCATCTTTACAGCGGTAACTTCAATGTAATCGGTTCACAGACCGGCTACGGCGGAATCGGCAACTCCTCCAAGGGAGATGCCCCGGGTATGCTTATGTGGGGCCTGGGTGTTAAGGGAACATTCGGCAACTGGGCCTACAAGGCTCAGTACATGGATTTTTCCTTTGATGAGGAACCTATCGGGTTAGATGGGGTAACACGTACTGATGACGAAGTCGGCCAGGAATTCGACATCCGCGTGGCCTACACCTTCAGCAAGCATTTCACCATGGCCAACTGCTTTGCCGCTTTTGATCCGGGCGATGGCATAAAGGATCTTCGGGGTAATGATTATGAAGATACCGCGCTGGTAAACACCATCGAGCTTATATGGAGTTGGTAAGCCGCTGGTGAGCGTCTGAAAAGTATCTAAAAACCAATTTTCAGGCCCTCCCCGCCGGGGCGGGCCTGATTTTTTTTTAAAGGAGTGTTTGAATTGAGAGTTAAAATCGCCGTGATGTTATGTTTATTCTGCGTGCTGCCGTTTTGCCTAACTGCACCCCAGGCCCAAGCCCGGAAGGACCCCTTCCCCGGACTGATGGACTTTCTGGGAAAGCAATACGCCTCGCCGTTTCAGGTGGTCGGCAAGGTGTATGAGGTTTCCGGAGACCGGCTTCTTTTCAGTAAAACCGACATGCCCTTGGAGGTCGGCCAACAGCTCCGAATCTGCGAGCATAAGCCCGGGGTTTCCCCCGCACTCCAATCCCGGGTTGCATGGGTTCAGGTGGAGGCCCTTTTCGCCGACAAAGTGCTGGCCCGAATCACCCAGGGCACGGTAAGCGCCATTAAGCCGCAGGACCTGATTCTGACCCCGGCTGCACCCACGGTATACCTTTACACCAACATCACTGAAAAACAGGGAGTTAAACATTACCGGCAGCTCCTCACGGCTCTTTTGAACGCCCGATTTCAGGTAAAAGAGGTTTCCGGTGATACCATTGCCGGAAAGTCCGAATCGGCCGATGTCCTGCTCCGCCTGGAGTGGGAAGCCGGACACCTTGTCTGCGGGTTGACCCGTCTTGACGACGGCGGGCTGCTTTACTCCGAAGCCCTGCCCTATCCCGAGGCGGTTCAAACACAATTTCCCTCGGGGCATCTTCTCGCACAGACTGTTTATATGCCGGTCCGCACAGCCGCGGCACCTTCCGTACAACCTTCACCGGTACCTGAAGCATCCCGCTTGGCGACTGCCGGGCCGAGCGTTCAAACCCCCAAGCCTAGTTCGATGCCGGCTCGCGCATCTGCAGCACCTTCGGTACAACCTCTACCGGTAACTGAAAAACCTCGTTCCGAACCCGCTGGGCCAAGCTTTCAGACATCCAAACCTATCGAAAAGGCGGATTTCCACAAGCTCTCGGAGCCTTTTTTGCGGGTGCAAAGCTGTGATCTGGAAGGCGACGGTAAAAGTGAGCTGGCTTTTTTGAGTCAGGAAGCGGTTGTGATTTACGGCTTTGAAACCGGTCAACTAATCCGGAAACTGAGTCACAAGTTTGACAAAAACACCTATTTTCCAATCCACCTCCACGCAGCGAATATTGACGGTCATAAGGGAGACGAGTTGTTGGTCACCCTTGCCGAGCCGTCCCAAACACTGGACAAAAAGGACAGCCGCCTCTGTTCCATGATCCTGACACTCCAAAAAAGCACCTTTCAAACGCTTGTAAAAAACTGGCCGTATTATCTGAGAGTGATTCGAGATCGTCATGGCCAAGCCGTTGCCCTGACCCAGTCCCGAGGTGACTATGAACCCTACACCGGCCCCATCTGCCTGTTGAAGTGGAATCCGACCGACAAAAACGTTGAACTGGGCGGGCCCTATAGACCTGCCCGAGGGATCTACTCCATCTATCAGTTTAACCTGGTGCCCGAAGATCCCCAACGGGTGATGATTCTTGAGCCTAACAATAATCTCAACGGCTATTTTGCCCCGGAGGAGACCTTGGAAGCCACGGGTATCCGGAATTACGGCGACTTTCACGAACTGGCCTACCCTATCAAACTCGAGAAGGCCGAAATCATCGGCGGGTTTGATAAGAAGACGTTCCGGGAGATTTATGCGCCCCGACGTTTTGAGCTAAAACCTGCATTTGACGGGCAGAGCTTCATCATTTACAAAGAACGAACCGGCAGCGGCGGCATACTGAATAGCGCCGTTAAAAAAGTCTGGCGCGGTTCCCATGGCGTGGATCAGGTGGTCGGCGTAAAATGGTCGGGACAACAAATCGTTGAGACCTGGCAATCCAAAGAGCTTTCGAAAAACATCCTGGACTTTACGTTTACTCAAGACTCTGACCGGATACTGGTCCTTTATGAAGAGGAAAAGGGCTGTGCGATAGAGGCGTTGCACTAAGGCCTCAATAATAATTTCGTTCTGGAGTACTGGAGCGTTGAAAATTCCAAATCCCAAATAACAAATAACAAACAAATATCAATAACCGAAATTCAAAATTCAAAACAGATAGAATTACGGCAAGATGTCCAATAACCGATTGAAATGTTTTGGTCATTGGAATTTGTAATTTTGATATTGTTTGGTGTTTGGGTATTGTGATTTGAAATTTTAGCCCCATATTCGGGAAAGCAAATCGTTTCTATCCAAATCAGTTGGAGTTGACTTTTACGAATCGCTGTTGATCTGCTGATGCAGTATTGACATCAAGTCCAACATCTGATATTTAATCATGTCGGTATTCGAATGAGACTTGCCGCTACACGCCTGACTCTGCTCTATAGTTATTGTTCATTCGATTGCCGCACACAACTAAGATTTTCTAATATTCCGCCTCGGAAAAGGCAATTTTTATCCTGAAACCAAAGGAGAATTCTATGGAACAGGTTGCCGCCCCACCCGAAGATGAAACATCAAAAACCCTTGAAATTATCCAAAACAGCGAACACGACCCCAACCATCTGGTAAAAATTCTTCAGGAAATACAAGCAGAGCTCGGTTATGTGCCGGAAACCGCCCAGAGACTCGTTGCCAGGAAAATGAATACACCTATGAGCCACATTTATGGCATACTGAGTTTCTATAATTTCTTCCGATTGTTTCCTCCGGGCCGGCACCGAGTGACGGTATGCCTGGGTACGGCGTGCTATGTCAAAGGCTCCAGAAATATTTTGAAGGAGATCACTTCCCGGTATGAACTCGAACCCGGTCAGACCACAATCGACAGAAGATTTTCACTGGATATCGTAAGATGTGTGGGATGCTGCGCCATTGGACCGGTCATGACGGTCAATGATAGAGTCTATGGAAGGATGAAACCCGAGAAAGTAAAAACTGTTCTTAGGGAATTTAAGTAAAAAATTCCGGCCAAAAGACCAGGTTTTTCAGGGTGAAATAAAAATAAAAAACTCGTAAAAAGTCTGATTTAGACGGTTTCGTAAAAAGTTCAAATTCAAGGCGTGCAAATTTTGTAATCATGAGGCGTACTTGTCGTACGTTGAATGATTGCGAAATGCAGCACAACGCAGAAGTTGGACTTTTTACGAAACCGTCAAAAATAAAGGTGCTATCATGAAAATCCAATCCACCAATGACCTTTCGGCCCTAAAGGAAAAAATCGAGAAAGAGAAATTCCAACTCTCCAAAAAAACACAGGTGATTGTGTACCAGGGGACCTGTGGCTTCGCCTCCGGAGCACGCGAGGTTTTGGAAGCGCTCAAAAAAGAATTACACGCAAAAAATCTCATGGATGTTTCCGTGCTGGAACATTCGTGTATGGGGTGCTGTTATCTTGAACCTTACATGAGCGTGATAGACCCGAAGGGCATCTACACCCTCTATGGATACCTCACCCCTGAAAAGGTGAAACAGATTGTGGAAACTCATCTGATGGGAGAGGAAGTGGTTCAGGAATACATGGTGGATATCAATATGCCGTTCTTCAGCCGCCAGGAAAAAAGGATTACGGAATTACTGGGAAAAATCAATCCCTTCAAGATTGAAGACTACATTTTTCACCATGGGTATCAGGGACTTTCCAGGGCCTTGGAAATGAAACAGACAGACGTGATAGAAGAAGTCAAACGTTCGGGGCTGAGAGGAAGAGGCGGCGCCGGTTTTCCCACGGGTGTAAAATGGAATTTTGCATACAACACAGAATCCAATCAAAAATACATGGTCTGTAATGCGGATGAAGGGGACCCGGGCGCTTACATGAACAGGGCCGAGCTGGAGGGAAACCCCCATGCGGTTCTGGAAGGAATGGCGATCGGTGGATACGCCATCGGCGCTAACAAAGGCTACATTTACGTAAGAGCGGAGTATCCCCTGGCCGTAGAAATACTCAATGCGGCCATTGCCCAGGCCAGAGCGTACGGACTCCTGGGAAAAGGAATTCTGGGAACCTCTTTCGAGTTTGACATCGAACTGTTCCTGGGTTCCGGGGCTTTTGTCTGCGGTGAGGAGACCGCCCTTCTGGCATCTTTGGAGCAAAAAAGAGGCAATCCCAGACCCAGGCCTCCATTTCCTGCAACCCAGGGACTTTATGGCAAGCCCACAGTGATCAACAACGTGGGGACACTGTCTAACCTGCCGCTGATTATGTGCAAAGGCGCTGAGTGGTGGGGTTCCATTGGTTCCGAATCCACAAAAGGAACCAAGGTTTTCTCCCTAACCGGCCAAATTGCTCAAAGCGGCCTGATCGAAGTTCCCATGGGAATTTCATTGGGCGAAGTGATATTCGACCTGGGAGGCGGGATACTCGGCGGCAAAAAATTCAAGGCCGTACAGCTCGGCGGTCCCTCCGGAGGATGCGTTCCCGCCGAACATCTCAACATTCCCATCGATTACGAATCCCTCCAGGATATCGGCTGTATCATGGGATCCGGCGCCATGGTGGTTCTGGATGAAGACGCCTGTATGGTGGATACAGCAAGATTCTTTCTGGAATTTGATGCAGACGAGTCTTGCGGACAGTGCCTCCCTTGCCGGCGGGGCCTTCCCCTAATGATCCATATCCTGGAAAAAATCACAGAAGGAAACGGTGAGATCAAAGATTTAGAGACACTAAAAGACATCGCAACAGGCATGCAAAAAACCTCTCTTTGCGCTCTGGGTCAAACTGCAGCCAGCCCCACGCTCAGCACAATTCGCCATTTCAGGGAAGAATATGAAGCCCACATTATTGAAAAAAGATGCCCGGCCGGGGTATGTGCCGCTCTGTTCAAGACCAAATGCCGGAATGCCTGCCCCATACACCAGGATATTCCTGCTTATATGGCCCTTGCAAGACAAGGCAGGCTTGAGCAAGCTTACAAGGTCATCAAGCAAACCAACCCCCTGCCTCTGGTTCTAGGAAGGGTCTGCCACCACCCTTGCGAAGAAAAATGCGACAGGGGGAAGCTTGATGAACCTTTGGCTATTCGCGAGGTCAAAAGATTGGTCGCGGACTACGCCTATGAAAACAACATTGAGTACCGTCCGCCCAAGCGAGCGCAAAGAAAAGAAAAAATAGCCATTGTGGGGTCGGGTCCCGCAGGGCTTGCAGCGGCTTATGATCTCAGTATACAAGGCTTCGGGGTGACTGTGTTTGAAGCCCTTCCGGTTGCGGGAGGCATGCTTGCCGTGGGAATCCCGGAATACCGGCTGCCCAAAAAATTTCTTGAGCATGATATTGAACAAATAAGAAAAATGGGCGTTGAAATCAGTTTAAACACCCGAATCGATAACATCGACGATCTATTTGCCAAAGACTACAAGGCCATATTTTTGGCGGTTGGCGCTCATGGAGAAAGAAGGATGAATATCCCGGGAGAAGAACTAAAAGGCGTGTTCCGGGGCATGGAATTTCTGAAAGATCTCAATTCGGGCCAACGCGTTGATCTCGGTAAAAAGGTCATCGTGGTGGGGGGAGGCAACAGCGCGGTGGATTGCGCGCGTGTGGCCAGACGCCTGGGATCGGAGGTAACGATCCTCTATCGCAGAGAAAAGCACGATATGCCGGCCATCCCAGAAGATATCGAGGCCGCTGACAAGGAAGGGGTGCACATAGACTGTCTCAGTGTTCCTGTGGAAATTATCGGAAACGGCCGTGTTGAAAAGATCAGATGTCGCCGTATGGCGCTTGAGGAATTTGACGCAAGCTGCAGGAGAATTCCTTGCGATCTAAAGGATTCGGAATACATCATCCAAGCGGACAGCCTCATCGAGTCCATCGGACAATTTCCGGAAACCGAATTTTTTAGTATTCGAACAACCCGGGGCGGAAAGCTTGACGTGAGCTCCCTGAGTTTGGCCACGGACAGGAAAGGGGTTTTTGGCGGCGGGGATGCCGTTACCGGTCCGCTCACCGTTGTGGACGCCATGGCCCACGGTCAACGAGCGGCCTGCTCTATCAAACGGTACCTGGATGGGGAATCGCTGGAGGCGGTGCCGACGAGGCTCGATCCGGAAAAATACCATATTCCCTTCGCACCCGAGGACCAAGAATATGAAGAAAAACCCAGAATACGGTTAAAAGAAGCCGACCTGAACGTGAGGACCAGCACGTTTGAGGAAACCCTTAAAACTTACTCGAAAGAAGAAGCCATGCAAGAGGCGGAACGATGTCTCCGCTGTGACGCAGGGAGGTAAATGAGATGGTTTATATCACTATCAACGGCAAGGATTTTGAAGCTGCGGAAGGTTCCAATTTACTGGATGTCTGTGAAAACAACGGAATCCACATACCGCATTTGTGTCACAAAAAAGGTCTGAGCCCTGTGGGGGTGTGCCGTCTTTGTCTGGTGAAAGTTTCAGGAATGCGAGGTCTTGTTCCGGCCTGTAGCACAAAGGTCACAAAAGCAATGCAGGTAATTACACACGATGAGGAGATCAACGCACTCCGGCGCCTGAACCTGGAAATGCTGTTATCCGAACATGAACACAACTGTCTTGTCTGTGAAAGCAACGCGAAATGCGAACTTCAAAATTTGGTCTACGAGTTCGGGATCGACCAGATACGTTTCCCCATCAACAAAGAAATAAAGCCGGTAGACGACTCCAGCGAGGTTATTGTCAGGGATCCAAACAAATGTATCCTCTGCGGAAGATGCGTTCGTGCCTGTCGGGAAATTGCCTGCAAAAATATCTTGGGATTTACCGACCGCGGTCCGGCACTGGCTATAGGCGCCGGGCTCAACGAACCTCTGGGCGTTACGGAGTGCGCTTCCTGCGGAGCATGTGTACAGGCCTGTCCCACAGGAGCACTCACTGAAAAGCATGCTCGCTTTCAGGGGAGAAACTGGGAGTTTAATAAGGTCAGAACAACCTGCCCCCACTGCGGCGGAGGGTGCCAAATGGAACTGTGGACCAAGGACAAAAAGATTGTCAAGGTCTACGGGGTGGAAGAAGAGGACACCGAAAACAAAGGAAACCTCTGCGTCAAGGGAAGATTCGGTCTGGATTTCGTCCAGAGCCCGGAACGTTTGAAAAAACCGCTGATCAATAAAAACGGAAAATTTCAAGAAGCGGCATGGGATGAGGCGCTAACTCTCGTAGCAAACAAATTTCAGGAAATAAAAAACACACACGGCCCCGATGCCCTGGCAGGGATCGCCTCTTCAAAATCCACGAATGAGGAATGCTACCTGTTCCAAAAATTCATACGCACCTGTTTTGGCACGAACAATATCGATTTTTGTACCCGGCTCTGTCATACGCCCAGTGCCGTAGCCCTCACCCGTGCTTTCGGGGGCGGGGCTATGACAAATTCAATGAGCCTGGTGGAGCACGCCGATGTTCTGCTGGTTGCCGGTCTGAACCTTTCTGAAATGTACCCCGTTTTTGCCAGCGCCATGAAAAAACGGGTCATTTCCGGTGATCTCAAGCTTATTATCGTTGATCCGAGAAAAACCGAAGCCGCGGAATATGCAGATGTCTGGCTCAGTCCCCGCATTGGTACGGACATTGCGTGGATAAACGGGATGCTCCATGTGATACTCAATGAAGGTATTTACGATGATGAATTCATAGAGAACAGAACCCAAGGATTCGATGAGTTAAAAGAAATAATCTCGAAATATACCCCGGCCAAGGTGGAAGAAATTTCAGGAATTCCCGAGGCCAAAATCATAGAAGCGACACGTCTTTACGGAAACGCCCGCAGGGGGTCCATCCTTTACGGCATGGGGATAACCCAGCACATACACGGGACGGACAACGTCGGGGGACTGTGCAATCTGGCGCTTTGTACCGGTAACATTGGAAAAATAGGAACCGGTGTTAACACCATCGCAAAACAAAACAACGGCCAGGGCGCCGGCGACATGGGGTGTTTGCCCCCTATCTATCCCGGAGGTCAACCGGTCTCCAATCCCGCGGTTCAGGAGAAATTTGAGAAGGCGTGGGGGGTGAACCTCTCACCAAAACCGGGAATTACCGAGGCAAGCATGATCCTCGACGAAAATGCCATCAAAGGCCTTTACGTAATGGGCGGAAACCCCATGCGGAGCGGTCCCAATATTTCCCGCATTCAAAATGTCCTGAAAAAGCTGGATTTCATGGTGGTTCAGGATATGTTTTTGACCGAAACCGCCAAGCTCGCCCATGTGGTTCTCCCGGCCTGCTCCTTTGCCGAAAAAGATGGAACGTTTACCAATACGGCCCGGTTTATCCAAAGAGTGCGCAAGGCCTTCGATCCTATAGCCGAAAGCAGACCCGATTGGGAGATTATCTGTGATCTGAGCCAAAAAATGGGCTACACCATGTCCTATGGGCATCCCAAAGAGATTATGGATGAAATCGCTTCACTGACGCCACCTTACGCAGGGATTTCGTACCGCCGTTTAGAAAAAGGAGGTCTTCGCTGGCCGTGTCCCCAAAAAGACCATCCTGGAACCCCTTATCTTTGGGCCGAAACCTTCAACACTCCAAGCGGCAGGGGCATGTTTTTTCCGGCAGATTACCAGCCCCCCGCCGAATTGCCGGACAAAGAGTATCCTTTCATCTTAACAACAGGAAAAGATCTTTACCATCTGCATACGGGTTCCTATACGCGTAACTCTGTAGCGCTTTTCAATCTGTCCCCGGAAGACGTGCTGGAAATCCATCCGTCAGACGCAGATCGACTCAACGTAAAGAATGGTGAGAAAATTCATGTCAGTTCTCGAAGGGGTTCTATGAAGATTCATGCCAAGGTGACGGAACGGGTTCCGGAGGGAACGGTTTTCACCACCCTTCATTCCGACGAGGTAGCGGTCAATGCACTGACCATCGATGCACTCGACCCCATGGCCAAGACCCCTGAACTCAAACTATGTGCTGTAAGGTTAGAGAAACCATTATAACATTCAAAAGATGAACATCGAACATCGAACGTTCAACATCGAATGTTCAATGAAAAAACCAATCTTGAACAGCGAACTGTGATTGAGGAGAAAGATGACAAAACAAAAGTATGATCTTGAAGAAAGGCTACTTGCGTTTTCGGTGTGAATCATAAAGATTGTTGAACAGTTGCCAAATACCAGAACAGGTAACCATATCGCGGGCCAATTGTTAAAATCGGGAACTTCACCTTATCCAAGTCATGGTGAAACTCAGGCAGCGGAGTCCCCAAAGGACTTTGTTCACAAACTCCGTATCTCATTAAAAAAACTTAGGGAGACCCAAAGATGGTTAAAACTTATCCAGAAGGTACCATTAGTTAAAAAATCAGAACTACTAAATGATATGTTAGATGAAACAGAAGAATTAATTAAAATATTTTTACAAGTATCAAAGCGGCTGAAAAGAAAAAGAAATAGTTATTCAAGGTTCGACATCGAATTTTTAAGACAAATGAAATTAAATTGCGGAGCGAAGCGACATCATTATTCGATGTTCAACGTTGGACGTTCGATGTTCGATGTTCAGCCTGTTCCATGTTCGACGTTCAATGTTCAATGTTGGACGTTCATCTTTTAATATGTTCGATGTTGGACGTTCATCTTTTAAGAAGATCTTTTAATATTTCGTTTACAATTTTCGGATTGGCCTTGCCTTTTGTCTCTTTCATGACCTGGCCCACGAAAAAGCCGAACAGCTTTGTTTTTCCGTTTTTGTAGTCTTCAACTTCCTTTGAACACTCTTCAAGCATCTTTACTACTACCGCTTTGATGGCGGACTCATCCGTAACCTGGACCAGCCCCTTTTGTTCCACGATTTCTTTGGGCGCTCTGCCGCTTTGAGCCATGTCATCAAATACGGTTTTTGCAATTTTGCCGCTGATAATATTATCATCAATCAGTTGAAGAAGTTGGGCGAGATTGCCGGGGGAAATCGGAGACTCGCTAATTGGCTTGCCCTGGGCGTTTAAAAGGCCCAGCAATGCCCCCATGATCCAGTTGCTGACCGGCTTGGGATTGGGAAATTGTGTAACACATTCCTCAAAATAGTCTGCAAGCTCGTGGCTCGATGTGAGAAAGCCGGAATCGTATGAAGGAAGACCGTATTTTTCCACAAAGCGCTTCTTTTTTTCATCCGGAAGTTCGGGAAGTTTTTTCCTGATGGAATCAATCCAGTCATCGTCTATAACCAGCGGCAAAAGGTCAGGATCCGGAAAATAGCGGTAGTCATGGGCCTCTTCCTTACCCCGCATGGATATGGATTTACTTTGAACAGGGTCCCACAGCCGG
>Ga0315535_1000240_pt1 | contig 38230 bp, 35 predicted proteins | sample SalMarSW160220MG_2_FD_203092 | JGI IMG/M metagenome (GOLD analysis project Ga0315535, IMG submission 203092) | Salt marsh sediment microbial communities from the Plum Island Ecosystem LTER, Massachusetts, United States - Salt Marsh Sediment SW1602-20 ... | reverse complement strand
GCGTCGTCGCTTTCGAACCCGAGCGCCACACCCGCCATCACGATCGCCGATTCAAGCTGGCCGTTCGGGTTGAGGTTCGCCGCCAGCGGCGACCTGTGGGTCGGGAACTTCAACGACGCGACGGCCTTCCGGTTTGACGGCGGCTCGCTCAGCTCGTCGAGCACGCCGGCGGCAACCATCACGACCGCGGTGGGGTCGCCCGACGCGATCGCCCCCGACGTGCTCGGCAACCTGTGGGTCGGCAGCTTCAACAGTCCGACCATCGTTCAGGAGTACGCCGCGGCCGACATCAATGGTACCGGGTCGTCCACGCCGACGGCGCAGGCGACCCTCACCGGGTTCACGGCGGTGACGGGAGTGGCGTTCGACCCGCCCCCGTACAACCAGCCACTGTCCCACTGATCTCTAGCAGCACCATGCTGGCGGCCGGCGTCCTGCGGGACCTGACCGCCAGCGCTTCATCTCGTGAGCGCCCGTGGTGTGACGCCGGCGGCGGGCCGCGGCGCCGCCCGCGAGCTCAGGCCCCGCCGGCCGGCCGATCGGCCGCCAGCAGGTCGCGGATCTCCGTGAGCAGACGCTCCTCGGCCGGCACCGGCGCCGGGACTTCTTCTGCCGGCTCCGCCGGACCCTCGGCGCGTCGCTTCATGGCGTTGAAGCCGCGCACCACCACGAACAGCACCCAGGCGATGAGCAGGAAGTTGATGATCGTGTTCAGGAAGGCGCCGTACTGGATGACCGGAGCTCCCGCCGCAACGGCGTCCTTGACCGACGCGTAGGAGCCGGCGTCCTTGAGGATGACGCCGAGGTTGGCGAAGTCCACGCCGCCGAGAAGCAGCCCGATGACGGGCATGATGACCTGGTTGACCAGCGACGACGTGATCGCGCCGAAAGCAGCGCCGATGATGACGGCGACGGCGAGATCCAGCACGTTGCCTCGACTGATGAACTCCCGGAACTCCTTGATCATCGTGCCCTCCGAACTCCCATCAGAGATGGTCCTCCGCGATCACTCTACCCTCGCCGACACGAGTCGGCCACTCCTCGGCGGGGCCAGTCCTGGCACACCTCCGGCCCAGGTAGGGTGGTTTTCACCGTCGGGATCCACCGTAGCGCCTAGGGTCGTAGCCACGGGGGGACGGGGCGCCTGGCGCCCGCCAGGGGAGGTCCGTCCGATGGCCAACAGCATCCTCACGCTCGTCACGACGCCCTTCAAGCAGCCGTTTGCCCAGTACCCGGGCGTGTTCATCGTGCTTACCCTCCTCGGCCTGGCGGTGGGGTTCGGCCTCGGCCGCCTGCCCGGCGCGTACCGCCGTCGTGTCCTCGAGAAGCGCCTCAGCGACGCGAAGGAGCAGGCGCGGCGGTCGGAGGCCGACAGCAGACGCTTCGCCGAGCTGCTGGGCGTCAGCGCCGCCGGCCGGGCCGCGCTGACGCGCCTCGGCAACGACAAGCTGAGGGAGAAGACGCATGCCTTCGTGTCCGCCTTGCAGGCTCAGCTCGCCGCCTGGCACAAGGAGATCGACGCGCACCTCCTGAGCCGGCCGGCTCCCCTGACGGCCGCCACCAGTGCCGAGGAGGCGAACGAGGCATGGAGCCAGGAGGCGAAGCGGATGCTCGCGGAGAGCTCGGCCCGGCTGGCCACCTACCGGGACCGTTACAAGGTCGACGCGGTCATGCTGCGGGTCGAGATGTCCCGTCGCCTCGAGCGGCCGCCCGAGCGCTCCATGGACGCCGTGACGCGCGTGTCCAGCCCCGTGAGCCTGGCGGCCATGGCGAAGGTCACGGGCGATCTCGAGGCCCTGGCGAAGCTGCTGCCCGACGATGCCACCGCGCACGCGCAGAGCGCCGAGCGCCGGCGGCGCGTCCCCAGGCGCGCCTGAGCGCGAGCGGGGCGGCGCCAACGCGCATAGCCCTCAGGGCGCGGCTCGAGCCGTCCGCGCCGGCGTCGAGGCCGGGGCGTCTCGGTCGCTCGCAGCTACGCCTCGCCGGCCCAGCGCAGCACGCGCAGCGCATGCAGCGTGATCCAGCGGCTGGGCGTGCCGGGCACCTCGCCCAGGTCGCAGGGGAAGCAGTCCGCATGGGTAGCGTCGAGCGCCCAGCGGCCGTCGACAGCCCGCCGCCGAATCAGATCGACCGCCTCGGCGACGCATTCGTCCGGCTCGACGCCCGCCCTTCGCAGGTAGTCGAGCCCGCGCAGTACGTCGTAGTGGTAGCCGTACGGGTAGGCCAGCCGCAGCCAGGCGGGGTCGATCACCGCCCCTGAGGACTTCGAGCGGAACAGCCGCCGCTCGAGCAGGTACGCCTGGCCGCGCAGCCGCGCCGTGCGTACCACGGGCGCGTCCCCGTGCGCCAGCTCGTACTCGAGCAGGCCCTCGAGCACGCAGATGGTGCTGTGGAACGAGGATCGGCGGCTCGGAGGCGCCTCACAGTTCCAGCCGCCGTCCTCGAGCTGCTCGTCGAGCAGCCTTTCCACGACACCGTCGCAGGCCTCGCCGAAGTAGGCGCCGATCGCCACCACCCGGCCGTTGATGCACGCCTCGACCTCGCCGTCGAAGTACCGCTCACCAGCGTGGTAGTGCCTGAGGCCGTCACGGACCAGCCCCACGGCATGTCGGGCCTGCCGGCTCGCCGGATCCAGGCCGAGCTCGCGAAGGAGCGTGAGGGCGTTCAAGGCAGATCCATCGGGGGTCATGGTGTAGGCAGTCGGGTCGGCGACGCCCCAACCGCCGCCCGGATGCTGACGCGCCAGCAGCGTGGCCCCCGCCCCCTCGTCGGCGACGCGCGCACGCTCGCGCGCCACGGCGTCGTCCGGCGCCCCCGTCAGGTCGCGAAGAACCTGCCAGCGGACCGCCGGGTCGGAGTCCGTCAACCATGTCATCACGTCCACGACGGCTTACCCCTTCGCGGCCACCGCACGCCTCACGCCGCCGCGAGCTTCGCCGGCGCTCGCCGAGGCCGGACGATCAGGCGCCGTCACCCCGCTCCACGTTGCGGTAGCGCCGCTCGCCCGTGCGCGGGTTGAACCACACCCGTTGCTGGATCCCCGTCGTCGGGTCGATGAACGTCTCGTCGGTGGCCTCGAAGCCGTCGAGCGGGCGCTGGTCCCGCCGGCGAAGGCGCCGCCGGCGACCCCACAGCGTCACGCCGACCGCCACCACCACGATGAGCACCTCGAGCGCGACGTAGGACGACAGGAACGCCAGCACCCGTCAGCCTTCGTGCATCACGACCGCGGTACCGTACGCCACGATCTCCGACATGGTCTGCCCCAGCTCGCTGGAGTCGAAGCGCATCATCAGCACCGCGTTGGCTCCCATGGCGTGGGCGTTCGCCACCAGCCGGTCGATGGCGGCCTTGCGGGCATCCTCGAGCATCTCGGTGTACTCCTTGATCTCGCCGCCTCCGAGGCTGCGCAGCGCCGCCGTGATGTTGCCGCCCAGGCCGCGGCTGCGCACCACCACGCCGAAGGCTTGCCCCAACACCCGATCTACGGTTTGACCCGCGATGGTCTCGGTCGTTACTACGAGCATGGTCCTCCTTCCGGCTCGCCCCGTCCACCACACGCCGGCGGCCGTCAGCAGTCTACGCCCGCGTCTGGCCGGTCGCTGCTACTGGCTGAAGCGGCGCCCGAAGAGCAGCTGCTTGAGGTACACGAACCGTGGCGTCAACGGCGGCAGGTTGTTGACGTCATTGAACGAGGTGTCGTAGTCCCAGTCGCGGTGAGGGGGCGTGTAGAGCTGGTTGGCCCAGCGGCCGTCGACGTGCATCGGCAGGCCCAGGCTCACGAAGGAGCCGCGGTAGCGGAAGGTGTCGCCGCCCCAGTTCTCGTGGAAGCGCGGGTAGTTCTCGAGGCCGCCGCTGTAGGAGGTGCCGACGTTAGGGGGTCCCGACACGTCGGTCCCGGCCAGGAAGGCCGCGTTGACGGTGGTGTCGGAGGCGTCCGGGCTCTGGCCCGGCCCGGACTCCTGGTCGCTCCAGTTGTTGGAGAGGATGTTCATGGAGTCGGCGATGATCGCCGCGGGCTTCTTGGGAACGATCGCGCCCGCGACCGTCCCGCCCGCGTTGTAGTCGCCCTGGACGTAGGCGGCCTGGTTGGTGATGACGGTCAGGCCGTGGACCTGCGGGGCGTTGGCGCTGTCCGCCCCGAGCGCCTTGCCGTCCACCAGGCGAACGCCGTAGTGGTTGAGGCACCCCTGCTGGGCAGGTTGCCCCGGCGTGGGCGCACTGCAGTTGTTCCCGGCGTCGCTCATGCCATCGGCGAAGCCGAAGTACCACGCCAGCCCGTTGCCGCTGAGGTCGTTGAGGTCGAACCCGAACCCGCTGCTGTGCGCGTGGATGCAGGTCAGCAGCTTGTCGACGTCGACGTCGATCATGGTGATCCAGCCGCCTTCGCGGTTGTTGTAGAAGCTCCTGCTGACCGACACCGCCTGGCTGGAGGGCGGGTCGCCGGGAGCGCGAACGCCGCTGGTGTCGGAGCACGATGCCAGCGCGGCCGTGGCGGCGGCATCGACCGCCCCGCTCGAGCTCTCCGCCACGAAGCTCGGGGCGCCGCCGGAGACGCTCGCCATCACGCGCAGGTCGGCTCCATCCCAGAAGTCGTTGCCCGCCCGCGGGTTGAGCGCGCTGACGTCCGGCAACGTCAGCGGCCCGCTGTTGGGGTCGACCATCGTGCCCCAGGTCCCGGCCGCGGCGGCGCCGCTGACCAGGGCCGGGCAACCGAAGGCGCTCGTCAGGCTCCGCAGCCGCCCCGACATGTCGGCCACGCTGGCGTCGCCCGTGGCCGGGCACGCCAGATGGTTGTTGATGTCGTCGGGCGATTGCCCCAGGTGGATGCCTCCGGCGGTGGTGACCTGGCCGCGGATGGCGAGGCTGTGGTAGGGGTTCAGGTAGAGGTTGCCGTTGGTGTGGACGGGTCCGTTGAGCGTCATGGGGGGCGAGGGCTCGATCTCAAGGTCGTTCTGGTAGAACGCCGCGAACTGGAACAGGGGAACCAGGCGGCTGAGGAAGTCCATCTGCAGGATCGCCGAGGGCTTGCCGCCGGGCCCGTATGCCTCGGAGTAGACCGAGTAGGTGTACTGGATGGCGTTGAGCCCGGCGAAACGGTCGTCGCCGGGCGGGATGCTGATCACCTCGCCGGAGCCGCCTCCCGTGACGTAGGTGACGACCCGCTGACCGCCCAGGGTGTAGCTGTGACACGCGAAGTCGCCGCTGCCTACGTTGCTGCCGTCACAGGGAGCGGAACTGCCTCCCGTAGTGGGGGCGGTGCCGCTGGGGCGGCTGTAGCCGATGAAGGTGGCGCGGATCGCCTCCGCTCGCAGGTTGAGGCCGCCCTCGGCGGCATAGAGGCCCTTCGTCGCGATCGCGGAGGAGCGCCGGGTGTTGGTCTCCACCCGCGTCAGGGCGAAGTAGGCCGCGATCAGCGCCATCAGCACCACCAGCATCAACAGCACGGTGACCATCGCGAAGCCGGCCTTCGATCGCACGCTCATCACCCCACCCTAGTTGGCGGCCTGGACCGACGAGAGAACGTTCCGCGGCGTCGCCCGGTCCACCAGCGTCCGCGTGACATCGCCGCCGCGCCTCCGGCCGACGCCGGTCACGGCCACCTCGAGGTAGGCGATGGCCTGCCAGTTCGTCGCAGCGAACGAGCCCTGTGGGGGGCCCGGCGCGACGACCGGGTCGCCGCCGCTCTGCTGCAGGTAGGCGTCCACCTTGAACGCCGTGATGTCGGGCACGACGTTCTGCGGAGCACCGCCGTCGACGGTCAGCTGCAACGTGCCGGTGCTGGCGTCGAGCGTGTAGGTGCGCTGCTCGAGCAGGTACAACCGCGGCCTGTCGCTGGCGCTGTAGTCGTGCTGCCACTTCCCGGACACCCGGTGCACGTGCATGTCCGAGCTGTCCGTCTGGTCGATGGCGAAGAACTCGCCTTGCACCGTGACGGGGTCGAAGATGTAGGCCGTGATGACGTAGTTGCCCTTGGCATCCTTGGTGCCGTGAGAGATGCGGAACTGGTCCCACGTCTGGAGCGCCCCCACCGCCCCGGGATCGGTCTTGCTCTTGCACTCGGGGTTCTGGCTGTTGTTCTGCGCGACGAACACCACGTCGGTGCTGGCGCCGGCACGGAGGCTGGCGCAGACCGGAAGGATCGCGTCCAGCAGATTGCGCCGCAGCGTCAGGGTGTCGCCGGTCGCGCTCTTGCCGACCCGCACCGCCGGCATGTCCGGACCCAACCGCTCGCCCGCCTGCCGCACATCCGTCATGATGATGTCCATCCCGCTGCGCAGGTTCTCGTTGACGTCGGTGCGGGCACGGTCGAGGGTGAAGAGCTTGCGGCTCGACAGCACCAGCCCCAGCGCCAGGGCGAGCACGATGGCGGCCAGCACCGCCGCGAGCAGCAGCTCCACCAGCGTCAGCCCGCTAGTTCGCCGTGTCATTGACCTTGGTGTAGACGGTCTCGGCGGTGAACGCCGGGCTGCCGCGGTAGCTCACGGTCACCTGGATGTCGCGGCTGCCCGTCCCGCAGTAGCTCGCCTGGACGCAGTACGACGTCGCCACCTCGAACGTCCGCCCCTGGTAGTCGACCTGGGTGGACTGGGTGCCGGAGGTGGGCATGGCCTCGGGGTCCTGCAGCCGGTAGCGTTCGAAGAAGGTCTGCGCCACGTTGGACGCCGCGGTGATCACCTCCGAGCGAGAGTTCACGCGCAGGAAGCCGACGAACGCCGGCAGCACGCCTGCCAGGCCCACGGCCAGGATGGCCAGCGCCACCAGCACCTCGAGCAACGTCAGTCCACGCCGCCTCACGACCGTATCCTCACCGCCCCGCCGAGCATGACCTCGACGTCCAGACGCCTGCCCTTGCCGTCGACGAGCCGGTAGACCACGTCCTCGTTCGCCGTCCCACGTGGATCGAAGCACGCCGGGGCTGAGCCTCCCGTGACGCTGAGGGTGATGTCGGCGGGCAGGTCGAGCGTCAGACGGTCGTCGGCGTGCCACGCCGAGGCGGCGGCGGCGCAGCTGACGGCGGTCTCGGTGATCAGGTGCGAGCCGCCGGCGGGATCGCGCACCACCCGATAGGCCGACGTCGTCGCCATCGCCTTGGCCCGGCTCTGCTTGAGCAGGCCGGACAGGTTGGTGGCGGCGTCGTGCAGCGGGTTGTCGAACGGCTTGAGGTGCAGCGCCCCCACCACCGCCACGATGCCGATGACGGCCAGCGCCACGATCACCTCGATCAGCGTGAACCCGCGCGCGCGCTCACGCCGGCCGCCGCGGCCGCCCCGCGAGCCGCAAGCCGAAGGCTCAGCCATAGTGCAAGATTACACGGCATCCGCTCCCGGGACCGTCGACCCGCCGGCGAGCGCGGCGGACGCCCGCACCTCTCCGGGCCGGAGAGCCCGCCGGCCGCTCGCCTCTCAGGCCGACAGGAAGCCCCCGTCCACCGCCACCGCGGCCCCCTGCACGTAGCCGGCGGCGTCGCTCGCCAGGAAGGCCACCACCGTCGCGACCTCGTCGGCCGATCCCATCCGCCCCAGCGGCAGGCGGCGGCTGTAGTCGAGCCCCTCGGCCAGCCGGCCGAGCTTGAAGTGCAGCACCTCGCGCGCGACCCGCCGGGTCCCCGGCGTGTCGATCCAGCCCGGCACCACCACGTTCACGCGGATGCCGTGCCTGCCGTGCTCGCGCGCGAGCGAGCGGGTGAGTGCGATGACGCCTGCCTTGGCCGGGCCGTAGTGCGCCAGGCCCGACTTGAACGGCATCACGGCCTCCACCGAGGCGACGTTGACGATGCATCCGCCCTGGCTCCGGCGCCGGCGTATCATCGCCTGGCACATCCAGAACACCGCCTCGAGGTTGACGCCGACCACCTCCCGGTAGGCCGCCTCGTCGATCTCCAGGAAGGGGGCGAACGGGTAGCTGCCCGCGGCGTTCACCAGCACCGACGGCGCGGGATCCAGCCGCTGCCACAAGCTCTCGATGCCCGCTCGCGTCGCCAGGTCGACGACCTCCTGCCGGGCCGGCGGCGCGCCGGGCACCTCGTGAATGGCCGCCGCGCTCGAGCACAGGCCGCCCTCGTCGCGATCCACCAGCACCAGCTCGGCGCCCGCCTCCGCGAGGCGCAGCGCCACGGCTCGCCCGATGCCCGAGGCGGCGCCCGTCACCAGGGCCCGCCTGTGCGCCAGGGAGAGCAACTCGGACATGACGCGCATGGTCGCTCCCGTCGCCCCTCGCCCTTATGATACACCCTAGCTCATTTCGGTGGTGCGTACCACGCCCCCCACAGCGGGTCGTCCCCGCGCCTCCCGGCCCCGCGCGAGGCGCGTCGGCGCGACGCGGCCGTCAGTCCTTCCCCTCCCCCATCGCCTCCACGGCGGTGAGGAAGGCGGCCACGCCGGTCTCCAGCGCCGCCTCGTCGATCGCGAAACGGGGGTGGTGGTGCGGGTAGGCGGTCTCCACGCCCGGCGGCTTGGCGCCGACGTAGAAGAAGGTGCCGGGCTTGGCGGCCAGGTACGCCGAGAAGTCCTCGCCCCCCATGTGCCGTGGCGACGTCCCCACCCGCTCCTCTCCGAAGGCAGCCACGAAGGCGCTGCGCAGCGTGTCGGTGACCGCCTCGTCGTTCACCAGCGCGCGGTAGCCGAAGTGGTAGGCGAACTCGTAGCTGGCGCCGTGCGCCTCGGCCACGCCGCGGATGACGCGCTCCATCAGCTCCGGCATGCGCTCTCGCAGCGCCTGGTCGAAGCTGCGCACCGTGCCGCCGAGCTCCGCCGTCTCGGGGATGACGTTGAAGGCGCTGCCCGCGTGGAACTTCGTCACCGACAGCACGAGCGGCTCGAGCGGGTCGATCTCGCGCGACACCAGCTGCTGCAGTCCGCCCACCATCTCCGCGCCGATGGCGATGGGGTCCACCGACGTTTCCGGCATGGCGGCGTGCCCGCCCTTGCCGATCACCTTGAGCTCGAAGGCATCCGGGGCCGCCATCATCGGCCCGGCGCGCAGCAGCAACGCCCCGCTGTCCACGGGCGCCATCAGGTGAAGCCCGATCACTGCCTCGACATCCTCCAGCACGCCCACGTCCACCAGCTCCTGGGCGCCGCCCGGGAACATCTCCTCGGCGTGCTGGAACAGGAAACGCAGCTCACCCCGCACCAGCTCCGGTTGCCGGCTGAGGACGCGCGCCACGCCCAGCAGGATGGCGGTGTGGCCATCGTGGCCGCACGCGTGCATGACGCCGGGGCGCTCCGAGGCGAACGGCACACCGCTCTCCTCCTCGATCGGCAATGCGTCCATGTCCGCTCGCAGGGCGATCACCGGCCCCGGCGCCTCGCCCCGCAGGCTGGCGACGACGCTGGTGGCGGTCGGCCGAGATACCTCGAACCCGCCGAACTCCCGCAGCCGGGCCTCCACGTAGGCGGCGGTCTCGTGCTCCTGGAAGGAAAGCTCGGGGTGGCTGTGGAGGTAGCGGCGCCAGGCGACAACGTCCTCGGCGACCTCGGCCGCGAGCCTGCGCCAGTCGAGGCTGGCGGCGGCGGTGGGCTTCGACATCATGACCTCCCGCTCCGGGCGGCGCAGACGATTCCGCCAGGGCACCGGGTGGTGCCCTGCAGATGGTGCCCCGCGAGTGGCGTCGCCGCCGGAGCTGTCCGCCCAACCTACCACCCCGCACGGTCGGGCCCATGGAGCAGGCCGCACACGCTACCGCCAGGCGCCGCTCGAGCCCCTACCATGAGGACGAAGCCACGCTCGCGGCCGTCGTCATCGCGCCCTGTCGCCGCTCTGGAACGAACGGAGGCCCTTGCCCCATGCTCGATCCCGCAGTCCGTCGCGAGGCACTCGAGTCGCGCTTCCCTCGCTGGCCGCGCCGCACGCTGGCGGCGCACTTCGAGGAGGCTTGCCGGCAGTACGCGGAGCGGCCGTTCCTGCTGCTGCAGGAAGGAGAGCTCAGCTACGGCGACGTCTGGGCGCGGGCGCAGGACCTCGCTCGCGCGCTGCTGGTCCTGGGCGTGCGGCGGCGGGATCACGTGGCCGTGCTGATGGCCAACGTGCCGGAGTTCGTGACCCTGAAGCTGGCCGTCAGCCTGGTCGGCGCGGTGTGCGTGCCGCTCAACGGCATGCTGCGCCGCGACGAGCTGGCCTACCTGCTCGACCAGTCCGACGCCCGCTGGCTCTTCCTGCACCAGACCGTCGGCGACAACCGTCCCGCGGAGGCGGTCCGGGAGATCGTCGCCGAGATCCCTCTGGAGGTACGCCTGGGCGTCGTGTGCATCCCCACCGAGGACGCCACCGTCGATCCGTCGTTCATCGCCTGGGACGCCTTCGAGGCCATGGCCTCCGACGCCACGCCCGAGGATCTCGCCCGCCGGCGGGCGCAGAGCGAGTACCCGGACGAGATCTCCGACATCATCTACACCTCCGGCACCACCGGGTACCCCAAGGGGGTGCTGCTCAGCCACGACATGCTGTTGCGGTGCGCCTTCAGCTCCGCCCTCAGCCGTGCCTTCGAGGACGGCCGCCGCATCTTCACGGGGCTGCCGCTCTACCACGTGTTCGCTTACGTGGAGGGGCTGCTCGCCAGCTCGTTCGTGGGCGGCGCCATGGTCGTCACCCCGGGGTTCAGCCCGCGCGGGGCCCTGCGGCTCATCGAGCAACACCGCGCCAACGATTGCCTGGCCGTCCCGTCGATGGTGGTGGCCATGCTCAACGACGCCGAGCTGGGCAGCATCGACATCTCCAGCCTCGACGCCCTCATGTGTGCCGCGGCGCCCACCCCGGTACCCGTGTGGCAGGCGGCCGTGGAGGCCTTCGGCCTGCGAGAGCTGTGCACCGGCTACGGCGGTACCGAGGTCACGGCCGCCACGGTGCACACGGAGATCGGCGACCCGATCGAGCTGGTGGCCACCCGCGTGGGGCGCATCAAGCCCGGCGGCAGCAGCGGCCTCCCGGAGTTCGGCGGCGCCAACAGCCAGTACAAGGTCGTCGATCCCTTCACCGGCGAGGACCTCGAACCTGGCGCCACCGGCGAGCTGGCCGTGCGCGGCAACTTCGTCACCCACGGTTACTACCACAAGCCCGAGGAGACGGCTGCGGTCATCGACAAGGACGGCTGGTTCCGCACCGGCGATCTGGGGCGCATCGACGACCGCGGTTACCTCGTGTTCGAGGGGCGCAGCAACGAGCTCTACAAGGTCTCCGGCGAGAACGTCTCGCCCAAGGAGGTCGAAGAGGTGATCAGCCAGCATCCCGCGGTGAGCCAGGTGTACGTCGTCGGGATCCCCGACAGCATGACCACCGAGGCAGGCGCCGCCTTCGTGGAGCTCAAGCCGGGCGCGAGTGCCGAGCGCAAGGACATCGTGGACTGGTGTCAGCAGCGCCTCGCGCGCTTCAAGGTGCCGCGGCGGGTGTGGTTCGTGGCCGCCGCGGAATGGCCCATGACCGGCACCGGCAAGATCCAGAAGTTCAAGCTCCGCAGCCTGGCCGAGCAGCGCCTGGGCGCCGCCGAGGCCCAGGGCGCCGGCGGCGCTGCCGCCCGCAAGGACGGCTAGGCGCGGCCCGAGCCCGCCCTCCCGCCGCCTCGCGCCGGCGACGACGTCACAGGCAGCGCACCATGCCGCCGTCGACCAGGATCGAGGAGCCGGTCAGGTAGGAGGCGGCGTCGCTCACCAGGAAGGCGGCCACCCGGCCGAACTCCGCAACGTCCCCCAGGCGCCGCAGAGGGATGGCGGCCAGCGAGGCCGCGCGCACCTCGGACGCGCTGATGCCCTCCCGCCTGGCGCGCGCCTGCTCGAGCTCCACGATGCGGGGCGTCAGCACCCGCCCCGGCGACAGACAGTTGACGCGGATGCCCTCCCCGGCGAGCTCCAGCGACAGCGACTTGACCAGCGCCTGTACCGCCGGGCGCAGCACGTTGGAGAGGGTCAGATCGGGGATGGGGGCCTTCACGCTCGAGCTCGCCAGCGCCAGGACGGCGCCCGCCGGCGAGCGCTCGAGGAGGGGCAGGGCCGCGCGCACGCTGCGCACCACGCTCATCAGGGTGAGCTCCACGGCGGCCTGCCAGGCGGCGTCGTCCAGCGCCTCGAAGCCGCCGGGCGGCGGCCCGCCGGCGTTGGTCACCAGGATGTCGAGGCCCCCCAGGCGCTCGCCGCTCTCCGCCACCAGGCGCTCGACGTCTGCGGCCAGGCGGACGTCTGCCCGCACGCCGACGACGTCGCCGCCGGTCTCGCCGGCGACCTCGGCCGCGGCCGCCGCGGCGCGCTCCTCGTCGCGCCCGCACAGCACCACCGAGGCGCCCTCGCGTGCCAGCGCCCGCACCGTCCCCAGGCCCAGGCCCGAGGTTCCGGCCAGCACCAGCGCGCGTCGTCCCGTCAGCCCCAGGTCCATGGCCATCCTCCGTTCCGCGCCGCGCCGCCGGCCCGAGCCGAGGCCCGCCGGCAGCGCCGCCTACCGTCCCGCTGCAGCGGGCTGCTAGAGGGCGTCGTCGAGGCGCCGCAGGGCATCCAGCATCACCGCCGCGCCGAGGGCGATGTCCGCGACCTCGGCATGCTCGTCAGGGTGGTGGCTGAGGCCTTCGCGGCAGGGCACGAAGAGCATGGCCATCGGCGCCACCCGCGCCACCTCCATGGCGTCGTGGCCGGCCCCGCTCGACAGCCGCAGGTGCCTGGCTCCGTGCGCCTCGCACGCCGCCTCCAGCGCGGCCACCAGGCGCGGGTCGCTGCGGGCCGCGGGCGCCCGGCTGGTGACGCGGGCGTCGAGCTCGAGCCCCAGCGCCGCCGCGCTCGCCTGCGCGCGCGACCGCGTCTCCGCCAGGAAGTCGGCGACCGCCGAGGCGTCGAGCGAGCGCGCCTCCAGCACCAGCCGCGCCTCGCCGGGCACTACGTTGGCGCCGTTGGGGAGGACCTCGAGGCGGCCGATGGTGGCGACGAACCCCTCCACCCCGCCGCGTTCCCTCGCCCGTCTCCAGACGTCCTGCACGATCTCCGCGGCTCCGACCAGGGCGTCGCGCCGAAGCGCCATGGGCGTGGTCCCGGCATGGCCGGCCCGGCCCGTCAGCGTGACATCCATGCGCTGGATGGCGACGATCCCCTCCACCACCCCGATCGGCACGGCCTGCCGTTCGAGCACCGGCCCCTGCTCGATATGCAGCTCGAGGTAGGCGGCCAGCCGGCGCGCCTCGGGCAACGGCCCGGTGAGGGCCTCCGGACGGCCGCCGACGCGCGCCAACGCCTCCGCCAGGGTCTCGCCCGTCGCATCGCTGGCCACCAGGGCGGCCGACTCGAGCGAGCCCACCAGCCCGCTGCTGCCGACGCAGGCGGCGCCGTAGTCGCTCGGTTCTTCGGCGACGAAATCGTAGACCGCCAGCTCGTGCGCCAGCGCCACGCCGGCCTCGTTCAGGACCTGTGCCGCCTCCAGGGCGGCGATCACGCCCGCCACCCCGTCGTAGCGGCCGCCATCCACCACGGTGTCGGTGTGCGAGCCCGCCGCCAACACGGCCGCGTCCGGGTGCGGGCCCGGTCGGCGGCCCACCAGGTTGCCGGCCGCGTCCACGGAGGCTCGCAAGCCGGCGCTCTCCATCTCGCGCTCGAGCCACGCCCGCGCCGCCAGGTAGCGCTCGCCGAACGCGCGGCGCGTGTACGGGCGCTCCGGGTCGGTGAACCCCGCCAGCCGCTCGATGCGGCGGGCCACGCGTTCCACGTCGATCTCCAGGGGGCCGTTCGGCATCCTCACACCTCGCTCACGCCGGGCTCGAGTCGCAGGCCCACGCGCGCCACCAACGCTTCCAGCTCCTCGCGGGTGGCCTGGTCGAGCGCCGTGCCCGGCGGGCGGATGGCGTCCGAGGCGAGCACGCCTCGGCGGCGGTAGACGTGCTTGCGCATGGCCAACCCGACCCCCGGCTGGAACTCGTAGCGGATGAGCGGCATGGCGCGGTCGAAGACGCGGGCCGCCGCCGTCACCTCTCCGTCGGTGAACCGCCGGTAGATGGCAACCAGCACCTCCGGGAAGGCGAAGCCGGTCATGATCCCCACCGCTCCACGTTGAAGCTCCTCCAGGAAGTACATGCCGCCGAGGCCCCCGAACACCCCGATGTGGCCGTCGGTCAGCTCGCGCACGCGGGTGAGCTTCTGCAGGACCGGCGGATCCTCGAGCTTGAGGTACGGCGCCAGCCCCTCGCCCGCCAGGCGGGCGACGAGCTCCGGGGAGAGGGTGATGCCGAACGAGGCGGGGTAGTCGTGGACGATGACGGGGATGGCGACGGCGCGCGCCACCGTCCGGTAGTGGCGGTACAGGGCGGCATCGTCCTGCGGCGGGATGGGGGCCACGAACACGGCCGACGCCCCCAGCGCCTCGGCGCTGCGCGCCTGCTCCACGGCGCCCGCCGTCCCCAGCGCCCTCACCCCCACCCACACGCTCAGGCGGCCCGCGGCGCGAGCTACCGTCGTCTCCACCACGGCCCGCCGCTCCGCCTCGGTGAGCTTGTGAGCCTCCCCCAGGAAGCCCAGGACGGCCACGCCGTCCACGCCGGCCGCCAGCTGGAAGTCGACCAGCCTCTCGAGGCTGGCGAGGTCGAGCTCGCCATCGTCGTGGAAGGGAGTAGGGAGGATGGGATTGACCCCGGAAAGCTCCATACGTTCCTCCTGAGCGGTCCGCAGCGCCGGCATGGCCGGCGTCGTCGACGGCGGCTCACGGTACCATCGGCCCCTGGGCGGAGGTCCGTGCCCGTCAGCTCAGCAGCAGGCGGCGTCCGGCCTCGGCCGTCGCCCGGATGAGGAACGGCTCCCTGCCCTCCACCCGGAAGTCCGGCGCGATGGTGCTGAGCGCGCCCTGGCACTCGCCCGCCTGGTTGAACACGGGGACGCCCACGGCCCACACCCCACGGTCGAGCTCGTCTCGGCTCACCACGTAGCCGCGCTCACGGATGCCGGGCAACTCGTCCAGGAGCCGCTCCCGCTCGGCCGCGTCGAGGCCGTTCTCGATGGACAGCAAGCGCTTCAGGCCCACCTCCGGGAGGTAGGGCAGCATCGCCTTCGCCGACGCCCCCCTCAGCAGCGGCCGCGCCACGCCCTTGGCGACGCTGTAGCGCAACGGCTTGGCGCTCTCGACCGTCTCGATGCACACCGCCTCGGCCTCGATCTGCACCAGCAACGCCGAGGTCTCGCCCGTCAGCGCCGCAAGCTCGCTCATCACCGGCCGGAACGGCGGCCACTCGTCCATGGCACGCCGGAATCCCATCTCGAGCTGCACGCAGCGCGGCCCGAGCCCGAGGCGACCGCCGGGCAGGTCCCAGAGCATGCCGGCCTCCCGCAGCGCCGCCACGTAGCGGTACACGGTGCTGCTCGGCACCCCGAAGCGCCGGGCCAGCGCCTGCACCGTCGTCGGCCCGCCATCGGCGAGCTGCGCCAGGTACTGCACCGCGCGCTGGATCGTCAGCAGTCGTTGCGAGCCCACACCCCGTCCCCCCTTGGTCCCGCCACGGGCGGGATATCGCGATGCCCTGCTCGGGTGCGAGTCTAGCCAGGCACCTCGCCGGACGGCAAGTACCCCGCCGCCGGCCGCGCCAGCCCCGCCGCGCGCTCGCGCCGCCCGGGCGCCGTTCAGGTGACGGCAGCGCGCGTGCCGTCGACGTTTCGGTAGGCACCGCTCCCGACCACCTCCGCGAGCCGCTCCACGGCATCGAACACGTCGACGAAGCGGGTGTACAGCGGCGCCAAGCCGAAGCGGATGCTGTCGGGCTCGCGGAAGTCGGGCACCACCTCGGCATCGATGAGGGCGCGGCTGATGCGATAGCCCTCGGGATGACGGAGGCTGACGTGCGCTCCGCGGCGCGCCGGCTCGCGCGGCGTGCCGAGCGTGAACCCGAGCGGCGCAAGACGGGCGTCGAAGCGCTCGATGAGGAGGGCCGTGAGGGCCTCGGACTTGGCGCGCAGGGCCGCCACCCCCGCCTCGAGCACCGTCTCGAGGCCCGCCTCCACGGCCAGCAGCGACAGCACCGGTGGCGTGCCGACCAGGAAGCGCGTCACCCCCTCGGCCGGCTGGAAGCTCAGGTCGAAGCCGAACGGCGCCGCGCGGCCGAACCAGCCCTCCACCGGCGAGCGCAGGCGTGGCTGCAGGTCGCGCCGAACGTACAGGAAGGCGGGGGCGCCGGGCCCGCCGTTCAGGTACTTGTAGCTGCACCCCACGGCCAGAGCGGCGCCCCAGGCGTCCAGCCGGGTGGGAACCACGCCCACCGAGTGACTCAGGTCCCACGCCACCCAGGCGCCCACCTCGCGTGCCCGCGCCGCGACCCTCTCCGCGTCGAAGAGGTAGCCGCTCTTGAAGGTCACCAGCGAAAGGACCACCAGCGCCGTGTGCTCGTCGATCGCGGCCAGCAACCGCTCCATGTCCGGCTCGACGGCTCCCTGCTCCGCCGGCACCACCTCGAGCGAGGCGCCTTGCCCCACCAGCCGCACCACGCTGGCGAGGGTGTAGAGGTCGGACGGGAAGTTCATGGCGTCGCTCACCACGCGCCGGCGCCGGCCGCTGGCCTGCAGGGCCGCGCCCGCCAGCTTGAAGAGGTTCACGGTAGTGCTGTCGCTGAACGCCACCTGGCCGGACCCTGCCCCGATCAGGGGCGCCAGTCGCTCGCCGATGCGCCGAGGCGCATCGAGCCAGCCACCGCTCCAACCGGCGATGAGGTCCCGCCCCCACTGCTCGTCCACCGCCTGCCTCAACCGCTCTCGGGTCGCGAGCGGCAGACGGCCGAGCGAGTTGCCGTCCAGATAGATCCTGCCCTCGTCGCCGTGAACGAAGGCATCGCGGTAGCCGGCGAGAGGGTCCCGGGCGTCGAGCCGCTCGGCACTCAGCCGGCCCGCCGTGCGCCGGTCGTCCGGCTCGCCCGCGGCACCGGCCCCGCCAGCGGCGCTCATGATCGGGGTCTCGCGGTCTGCATCGGGGACATCGTACGCCGTCGCCACAGCCGCGGGGCCGCCGGCCCCACGGCCTGCCGCCGCCGAGCGTCGACGTCGCGTGCATGCCACCTTCACATCTCGCCAACAAATGCGCCGTAGCATCGTGTCGGGTCCGCCCTCCGAGAGCCGGCGGCGACACCGATCATGACCAAGACGATCCTCATCGTCGACGACAAGCTCAGCCTGACGCGGCTCCTGCAGGAGTACTTCGGCAAGCAGGGCTACCGCACCGTGGTGGCGGACAACGGCCGCAACGCGCTGTTCACGGCCCGGCACGCCAAGCCCGACCTCATCCTGCTCGACGTGATGATGCCGGAGATGGACGGCCTCGAGTTCATCCGCACCTACCGGCGCGAGTCCGACACGCCCATCATCCTGCTGACGGCGCGCGTGGAGGAGGCGGACAAGGTGGCGGGCCTCGAGCTCGGCGCGGACGACTACGTCACCAAGCCCTTCGGCATGGCCGAGCTCAACGCGCGCGTGCGTGCGGTGCTGCGCCGCTACGAGCAGCGCGAGCGCTCGCAGGAGCGGCTGCTGGTGGGCGAGGTCGAGCTCGACCGCGGCCAGCACACCGTGCGCGTCGACGGCCACGTCATCGACCTCACCCCCTCCGAGTTCGATCTGCTGGCCACCATGATGTCCGCACCCGGCCGCGTGTTCAGCCGCATCGACCTGATGGAGCGGCTCCCCGGCGACTCGCCCGAGCGCGTCGAGCGCACCATCGACGCCCACGTGCGCAACCTGCGCAAGAAGCTCGAGCTGGACCCCCGGCACCCGCGCTACGTGGAGACGGTCTTCGGCGTGGGGTACCGCTTCCGGCCCGAGGCCTGAGGCGTGCGCTCGATCCGCGCCAAGCTCACCTTCATCATCATCGCCACCAGCGTCCTGGCCGTGGCACTCGTGGGCGTGAGCGCGCGCTGGATCACCCACAGCCAGTTCACCACCTTCCGGCTCGAGCAGACCCGCAGCGCCTTCATCGACGCGGCCACCGGCTACTACCAGCAGTACGGCAGCTGGGACGGGGCCGAGGTCGCGCTAGGCAAGGAGATCGACCGCATCCTCGGCGTGCGCGTGACCGTGGTCCGCGATCACCGTGCGGACGCCTCCGCCTCCGCCGCGGCCCCGCGGCCGGCAGGCGTCGCGCCTCCGCCTCCCGAGGCCGGCGGTCCCGACCGGCAGCCGCCACCGAGCGGCAGCAGCCCGGCGGTTTCCGACGCGCCGGCGCCGAACGTGGCCAGGCAGCTGGTGTTGGGCTGGTCGCGCGACCGCTTCGAGCGGGTGAACCCCTTCGCGCTCGCGAACACCGCCGGGGTGGCGGTCATCGGCAACCATCGCTGGCAGCAGGGCGAGACCATCCCGGCGAGGGTGCTCGCCAAAGGCACCCCGGTGACGCTCGACGGCCAGCGGATCGGCACCGTCGCCTACGATGCTCCGCCGGAGCTGCGATCGCTGGAGCGGATCTTCCTGCGCCGAACCGGGCTGGCAATCTCCTACGCCGCCATCGCCGCCTTCGCCCTGGCGCTGGCGGTCGGTGTCCTTGCCACGCGCTTCTTCACGCGGCCCATCCGCGACCTCACCGGCGCCATCCGCAAGATGCGGTCGGGTGACCTGGAGCAGACGGTGGTGGTGCGCTCCAACGACGAGTTCGGCGAGATGGCGCGCGCCTTCAACGCCATGAGCGCCGAGGTCGCGCGCTCGCAGCGCCTGCGCGAGCAGATGACGGCCGACATCGCGCACGACCTGCGAACGCCCCTGTCGGTGCTCACGGGATACCTGGAGAGCATCCGGGAAGGCGTGCTGGACGCCAGCCCCGAGGCGGTCGACACCATGTACGCCGAAGCCACGCAGCTCCAGCGGCTGGTGGAGGACCTGCGAACGCTGTCGATGGCCGACGCCGGCCAGCTGCCGCTGCAACGCCTGCGCGTCGGAGCCCACGACCTGCTGCAGGCCGTGCGTCAGTCGTTCGCGCCCATGGCGGAGCAGGCCGGGGTGCGGCTCGAGCTGGAGGTGGAGGACCCGCCGCCGCAACTCGACATCGATCCGACGCGCTTGCGCCAGGTGCTCGGCAACCTCGTCGGGAACGCCATGAACCACAGCCGCGCCGGCGGCCGGGTGCGGCTGGGCGCACGCCGGCTGGAGGGCCAGGTGGAGCTGACGGTCGTCGATGACGGCGAGGGCATCGCCCCGGAGGCGCTGCCGCACGTCTTCGAGCGCTTCTACCGCGCCGACGCGTCGCGCTCGGAGGCCGGCGGGGGGTCCGGGTTGGGTCTGCCGATCGCCCGCTCGCTGGTAGCGGCCCACGGCGGTACCATCGAGGCCAGCAGCCGGCCCGGCGAGGGGACGCGCATCACCATCCTGCTGCCGGCGCCGGCAGGCTGAGGCGCGCCCGAGCCCCGGCGTCAGCGGATGACGCGCCGCTCCATGCGCCACACCGCGAAGACGCCGAAGAGCGTGCCGACCACCAGCAGGTAGCCCGCATCGAACCACAGGCCCTGCCAGTGGCCGTTGACGATGCCGCGCACCAGCCGCACCGCGCGGTAGAGCGGGGTCGCCTCGGCCAGCCACACCAGGGCCGTGGGGAAGCGCTCCTGCACCGGGAAGAAGATGCCGGAGAAGAGGAAGGACGGGGTCAGGAACAGCGTGAAGTAGTAGCTGAACACGTCGATGATGTGGATTACCGAGGTGAACGCCAGCCCGATGGCACTGAAGCAGTAGCCCACCAGCGCGATGGCCGGCAACGCCAGCAGGATGCGCCAGGTGAGCGGCGTGTGGAAGAACAGCGTGATGAGCAGGAAGATGGCGCCGTAGATGAAGGAGCGCGTGATCGCCCACCACCACTCGCCCATGGCCACGTCCTCCATGTTCACCCGGGTGGTGACCATGGCGTCGTAGAGGCGCCCGAAGTGCAGCTTCACGAAGACGTTGTAGGTGGTCTCGAACGACGCCCCATTCATGGCCGAGGCGGCGACCAGGCCGGGAGCGATGAAGGCCAGGTAGTCCTGCCCGAACTGCCCGCCACTGCTCACGTAGTACCCCAGCCCCACACCCAGGCCCAGCAGGTAGAACAGCGGCTCGAAGAAGTTGGGCAGCAGGCCGTAGAGCCAGCGGTCGCGGTACACCCAGAGGTCGCGCTGCCACACCCGCGCGGCGCCGCGCAGATCGATGAGGGGTCGCCTCACTCGCGTAACGCCCGTCCCGTGAGCTTGAGGAAGACGTCCTCCAGGTTGGCCGGGCGCACGAACGCGCGCTCGAGCCGCCAGCCCTCCTCGCGCAACCGTGCCAGCGCCACGTCGGCGTCGTCGACGAAGACGCTGACGCGGTCGCCGCTGCGCACGGCGTCGAGTCCCAGGCGCTTCGCCGCGTCCTCCAACTGCGCCCCCGCACCGGCGTCCGCGCGAGCCTCGATCACCAGCGGCGGCAGGTGATCCCGGATGAGCGCCTGCGGCGCACCCTCGGCGATGACCTTGCCGTGGTCCATGATCACCAGCCGGTCGCAGAGGCGCTCCGCCTCGTCCATGTAGTGGGTGCTCATGAGCAGCGTCTTGCCACGGGCGCGCAGCTCCTCGAGCTTGGTCCAGAGGTTGAGGCGCACCTGGGGGTCGAGGCCGGTGGTGGGTTCGTCGAGCACCACGATCTCGGGATCGTTCATGAGCCCGCGAGCGAGCGTCAGCCGCCGCTTCATGCCGCCGGAGAGCTCGTCGATCATCGCGCGACGCTTCTCGTTCAGATCGGCGAAGTCGAGGAGCTCGTCGGCGCGACGGCGCGCCGCGCGGCCGGCGATGCCGTTGAAGCGGGCGTAGATGAGCAGGTTGTCGACGACCCGCAGCTCCTCGTCGAGGTTGTCGAGCTGCGGCACCACGCCGAGGCGCTGCTTGATCGCCCGCGAGCGCTCGCCCGCCGGCATCCCCAACACCCGCAAGCTGCCGGAGGTCCGCGGGGTGACCTGGTAGATCATGCGCATCAGCGTGGACTTGCCGGCGCCGTTGGGACCCAGCATGCCGAAGAACTCGCCACGCGCAACCTCGAAGCTCACGCCGTCCACGGCGCGAACCTCGCCGTAACGCTTGTACACCGAATCGACCTCGACGACGGCTTGACTCTGGGGCATGGTCCTCCGGCCGGCCACGCGGCGCAAACGCCATTGTAACGAGCCTTCGGCAAGGGTGTGGCGGCGGCCGCCGGGCCGCTGGAGGCGCGGCATGCGAGGGGACCCGCCCCGGAGGGCGGGTCCCGAATACGCCCGGAGGCGAGGGCGCCTAGGGTGTCTGCGGGCCCGTGAACTCCTGGCCCAGATTGCGCATCACGGCCAAGGCGAAGGCCATGACGCGACGCGTTTCGGGGTCGTTGGCGGATCGCAGGGCCGCGAAGATGCCCCCGACGGGGGGCACCTCGACGTCGGGGTACTCCGCCTGGCCGGCCTTGAGGGCGCGGCCCAGGCGCTCCAGGGCGTCGAGCACGAAGGGGTCGAGGATCAGCTCGCCCAGCACCCCGACCTTGCGCACGAGTCCGGCGACCATCTCGTCGGTGAGGCCGCTCTGGACCAGGTTCAGCACGCCTGTGAGGCCGTTCAGCGCCTCGAGCGTGGAGGCGTCGGTGAGCTGCACCAGGGTGTCCTGCACGTCGGGCGCCTTCAGCCGGTCCAGCACCCGGGCCACGCCGGGATCGAGGAGCACCTCGGCGAGCGCCGCCACCTTGCCGACCAGGCCCGACACCATGTCGTCGGTCATGCCGGAGAACGCCAGCTCGAGGGGGCCGCTGAGCTCGCGCGAAGGGCCGGCCTCCAGACGCTCCAGACGCGCCTCGATGGCCTCCAGCTTGGCGAGCGTGAGGTCGAGCTTGCGGCTCAGCTCGTGCTCGGGGGTGGACGTGGTCTCGTTGGCCATGATCGCCCCCTACAGCGCGCCCTTGGCGGTGAGCCAGTAGGCGTTGTTGTAGGCGAGCTTCGCCCAGTGGACCGTCCTGGTGGGCGCCGACAGCTTCGGCGGCCGCTGGTAGGTGAACTCCAGGAAGGTGGCGCGGTCCAGCCCGGCCTCGATGAAGCAGATGGTCTTGCCGTCGTACAGTGCCTGCGGCGTCTGGCCGCGAGCGTGCGCCGCCACGTTCTTCGCCAGCGCGGCCGATTGGTAGTGGGCCACGGAACCCGCCTTGGAGACCGGCAGGTCGGTGGTATCGCCGATGGCCCAGATGCCTTCCTGGCCCTTGACCGCCAGCGTGCCTCGATCGGTCGGCACCCAGCCGGCCTCGGTCAGCCCGGATGCCTCGAGGTATGCCGCGGTGCGGTGCTCGGGGATGGCGATGAGAACGTCGAAGGGCAGCTCGGTGCCCTCCATGCTGCTGATCACCTGCTCGGAGGGATCGACGCTCTCGGCGTTGAAGAAGGTCTCGAGCTTGACGTCGCGGGCGCTCAGCTCGGGCGCCGCCCAGGCCGCCACCTCGGGAATGGAGTGCGTGCGGTTGATGGGATAGGTGTAGGTGATCTCCACGTCGTCGCGACGGCCGCGCCGACGCAGCCAGTCGTCGAGCATGAAGGTGATCTCGAGCGGCGCCACCGGGCACATGTGCGGGACGCCGATGACCGACACCACGATGCGCCCCTTCGCCAGGCCCTCGAGCTTGGCGCGCAACCGCTGCGCCCCCTCCTCGTCGTAGAACCAGTCGCCGACCTCGGCGAGGCCTGGGGTCGCCGACGGGTCGAGGCGGGTGCCCGAGGCGATCACCAGCTGGTCGAAGGGGTGGCTGCGGCCGGCCGCGGTGATGACCTGACGGCGTTCGGTGTCGACCCGCTCCACCCGCTGCACCAGCACCTCCACGTGAGGGCTGACGAGGTCGCGTACGGGACGGCGGAGGCGCTCCGGCGACTCCAGTCCCAGCGCGAGGTAGAGGAAGCCGGGCTTGTAGACCTGGTCGGGCTTGTCGGTGATCAGCGTGATGGCGACCTCACCGCGCCGGATCTCATCCCCCAGCCGCTCGGCGAGGTGGTTGGCGGTGATGGTGCCGCCCGGCCCCCCGCCGATGATGGCGATGCGATGCATCCTTGCCTCCTGCGTGCTCTCGTCTGAGCGGCGTCCCGACCGCCATGCCCGCTGGGGCCGTGGTCGGGACGCCGCCGCGCCAATCTGGCGCTACTTCGTCTTGCGGACCACGAAGCGATGGTACTCGCCCTTGTCCTCGCTGGCCAGCAGCTCGTAGCCGATCTTGTCGACCCAGTCCGGGATGTCCTTGTTGGAGCCGGGGTCGGAGGAGAGCACCGCCACGACCTCGCCCACGCCGGCGGCCTTGATGCCGCGGATGAGTTCCATCAGTGGGCCGGGGCAGGCGCTGCCGCGGGCGTCGATCTCCTGTTTGACGCTGATGCCTTGGCTGTCCGTCATGATCGATCGAGTTCCTCTCGATGCCTCGTAGGCCGGCCTTTGCGAGCCCGCACGAACGAGTGCGCTCAGAAGACCAGCACTTCGGCGTCCTGCGACTCCGCGATGAAGCCCGCGACGCCCTTCTCACCGTCGACCACGTCTTCCAGGTCCTCCATCTTCATGCCGAAGAGGTCCTGGGTCATGCTGCAGGAGTAGACCTTGACGTTGCCCAGCTCCTTCGCGGTCCGCAGGGTCTGCATCCAGGGGTTGACCCCCATGGTCTGCATGGCCTGCTGCATCATGGGCGCGTACTCCTGGTACTCCGCGGGCAGCTTCTGCTGCGACGGATCCTGCCAGGCCCCCTTGCGGAACGCCATCAACCCCCAGAACGTGACGAACAACGTGACGTCCTTGCCCATGGCGACCGCTCCCGACACGATGGTGGCCATGGCCAGCAACTTGTCGACGGTGCCGTTCATGACGATGATGTTGAGCTTGTCTTTCATGCTTCGTCCTCGCCTCCTGGGTCCGTGGAGGCCCCGCCTCCAGGGACGTCGTCTGTCGGCCGAAGGATATCCCCAGGGGGTTTCCGGCAACACGGACAAATGCCCTGCGCGCCGCCGGGCCCGCCCGCGATTGCGTACACTCGACGGCATGATCCCGGTCTTCGACGGCCACAACGACACCCTGCTGATGCATCTCGAACGTCCCGAGCGCGACTTCTTCGCCCGCCAGGAGGACGGCCACATCGACTACGTGCGGGCGAGGGAGGGCGGCTTCGCCGGCGGCTTCTTCGCGATGTTCCCGCCGACCCGGCCCGGGGGCGACCCCTTCGCGGGACGCAAGGAGGTGAAGGGCGGCTACACCACGCCGCCGTCGCCACCGGTCGACCAGCTGCACGCCGTCAATGCCGTCAACGGCATGTTCCGCATCCTGCTCGAGCTCACCGCCGACGACCGGCTGCGCCTGGTCACCACCGCCGACGAGCTGCAGGCGAGCCTGGAGGACGGCGTGCTGGCCGCCATCGCGCACGTCGAGGGGGCCGAAGCCATCGACCCGGAGCTGGCCGCGCTCGACGTCTACTACCGGGCCGGGCTGCGCTCGCTCGGCATCGTCTGGAGTCGGGCGAACGCCTTCGGCCACGGCGTGCCCTTCGGCTTCCCCGGCAGCCCGGACACCGGCCCGGGGCTCACCGCGGCCGGTCACCGGCTGGTGTCGCGCTGTAACGACCTCGGCATCATGGTCGACCTCTCCCACATCACCGAGCGAGGCTTCTGGGACGTGGCCGAGGCAAGCCGCGCTCCGCTGGTGGCGACGCACTCCAACGCCCACGCCATCTGCCCCAGCCCCCGAAACCTCACCGACGAGCAGCTGGACGCTGTGCGCCAGTCGGACGGCATGGTCGGGCTCAACTTCGCGGTCGGCTTCCTCGACCCCGACGGCGGCCACGACGCCGACATCGGCATCGAGGTGATGGTGCGCCATATCGACCATCTGGTCGACAAGGTGGGGATCACCCGAGTCGGTCTGGGGTCGGACTTCGACGGCGCCCGCATCCCCGAGGCCATCCACGACGTGGCCGGCGTGCAGCGCCTGCTGGACGCCCTGCGCCGGAACGGCTACGACGAGGCGTCGTTGCGTCAGCTGGCGCACGAGAACTGGGTCCGCGTCCTCCGCAAGACCTGGAAGGCGTGAGCCCCGCAGCCTTCCGGGTCGGCGCCGCCGCGCCGGCCACCGCCGCATGACGCTGGAGGCGGCCCGGGCCATCGCCGAAGCGCTGATGGCCCGTCACGGCCTGCACGACTGGACCTTCGGTTTCGACCGTGCCCGCCGGCGGCTGGGCGCCTGTCGACCGTCGGGACGCCGCATCACCTTGTCGGCGCCGCTGACCCTGCTCAACGACCAGGCCGTGGTGAGGGATACGGTGCTGCACGAGATCGCTCACGCGCTCACGCCGGGGGCCGGGCACGGCGCCAGCTGGCGGGCCGCCTGCCGCCGCATCGGAGCCCGCCCGGAGCGCTGCGCGGCCGACGGCGAGGTCACCCTGCCGGCCGCCCCCTACGCGCTGGTGTGCGACCGCTGCGGCACTCGCACCCCGCGCTACCGGCGCACCCGCACCCGTTACCTGTGCGGCCGCTGCCGCGCCTCGGCCGGGGTGGAGGCGCTGCTTCGCTGGACGCCGAGCTAGCGGCGCGCGTGGCTACCCGAGCGTCACCTCGGCCAGGATGGCGGGAACCTCTTCGGGCGGTATGGGCCGGGCCAGCAGGAAGCCCTGGACGGCGTCGCAGCCCACCCGCTCCAGGGCGCGCAGCTGCTCGACCGTCTCCACCCCCTCGGCGACCACTGTGGCCCCCAGGCTGCGCCCCAGGCTCGCCACGGCGGCCAGGATGCCCTCGTCGGTCACGGCATCGCTGACACCGAGGCGGGTGATGAAGCTGCGGTCGAGCTTGATGGCGTCGAGCGGCAGGTCGCGAAGGTAGGCGAGCGAGGCGTAGCCGGTTCCGAAGTCGTCGAGCGTCACCCGCACGCCCATGGCGCGCAGCTCCTCGAGCGTCTCGGCGCTGCGACGCGGGTCCAGCATGGCGGCCGTCTCGGTGATCTCCAGCTCGAAGCGCTCGGCCGGCACGCCGCAGCCGCGCAGCACCTCGCGCACCTCGTCGACCAGCCCGGTGGCGCGCAGCTGCACGGGCGACAGATTGACCGACACCCGCTCGAGCGGTACCCCTTCATCCAACCACTGGCGCAGCTGCACGCAGGCGCGCCGCATCACCTGCCGCCCCAACTCGCGGATCATGCCGGTCTCCTCCGCCAGCGGGATGAAGGCGTCCGGCGCCAGCAAGCCACGGGTCGGGTGGCGCCAGCGCGCCAGCGCCTCGAGCGCCACGGCCCGCCCGCTCTCCAGCGCGAACAGCGGCTGGTAGTGGAGCACGATCTGCTCGCTGCCGAGGGCGGCGCGCAGCTCCCCCTCGAGAGCGAATCGCTCGCGGGCGCGCACGTCCATCGCCGGGGTGAAGAAGGCGTACGCCGCTCCCCCCCGCGACCGCGCCCGCGCGAGCGCCAGCGAGGCATGCTTCAGCAGGTCGGAGGGGCGCTCGGCGTGGTCCGGGAACACCGCGATGCCCACCCGCGGCCGCAGCGAGGCCGCTCGACCCTCGATGTCCACCGGCTCCTCGAGGGCGCCGAGCAGCCCGGCCGCCACCTCGGTGGCGTCCACCGCCCGCTCGATGGGGCCGGTCACCGCGGCGAACTCGTCACGCGTGAGGCGCGCCACGACCCCCTCGTCCGCCAGTGCCAGCTCCAGCCTGCGAGCCGCGATACGCAACAGCTCGTCGGCCGCCTCGGTGCCGAGGCTGTCCTTGAGCAGCTGGAAGCCCTGCAGGTCGAGGGCCAGCACGGCCGAGCGGCGCCCGTCCGCACGCCGCTCGGCCAGCATCGCGACGAGCCGCTCCTCGAACCCGGCTCGGTTGAGCAGGTCGGTGAGGGCGTCGTGACTGGCGAGGTACTCGAGCTGCTCCGACATCACCCGGCGCTCCGTGATGTCCTCGGCGACCTTGAGGTACTGCCGGACACGGCCGGCGTCGTCGATCACCGGCGTGATCTGGGCCCGCTCGTAGACCCGGCCGCCGGCCTTGGTGCGGTTCACCAGCTCGCCGCGCCAAACCCCGTCGCGGCGGGCGGCCGCGATGATGTCCCGCATGTCGATGCCGTCCGCGTCGGGCACGCTGAGCTCCGACACCGGCCGACCGATCGCCTCCTCGGCGCCGAAGCCGGTCACCTCGCTGAAGCGCCGGTTGGCGTAGCGCACCCGCCCCTCGGCATCGGTGAGCATGACGATGCTCGAGCCCTGCTCGACCGCCTGTCGCAGCTCGCGCAGCTCGTCGAGGTGGCGCTTCTGGTCGGTGACGTCGCGCACCTGAAACTTGAGGAAGGTCTCGCCGCCGAGCTCGAGCCGCGAGAGGTGGACCTCGGCGTCGAACGGGGTGCCGTCGGATCGCAGGTGGACCCAGGCGAAGTGTTGCTCGCTACCGGCCATGGCTGCGCTCATGCGCTCGTCGGCAAGGGCGCGCGAGCCCCGCCCGTCGGGCTGGAAGCGAGGCGACAGGTCCACCGGGTGGTGCCCCAGGAAGCGCGCTCGCGGAAGGCCGAAGACCGCCTCGGTACGCGCGTTGCAGTCCACGAAGATGCCGCCGCGCATCAGGCCGATGGCGTCGAAGGCGCTGTCGAAGAGCGCTCGGAACTTCTCCTCGGCGCGCAGCAGGCTGGTGAAGGCCTGGCGGTCCGCGGTCACGTCGGCCACCTGCACCAGCCTCGCCGGCCGGCCGCGGAAGCGCACCGCGTACACGCTCACCACGGCGTCGAACTCGCTGCCGTCGCTGCGCAGGTGCCGGAAGGTCCCCGGTAGCACGTAGGGAGGCTCGCGCCCGGCGCGAGCCGTGAGCATCCGCTCGACCTCGGTGGGCGGCCGGATATCGAGCAGCGTCAGCGCGGTGAAGGCCTCCTCCGGGTAGCCGTAGTGGGTCACGGCGGCAGCGTTGACCGCCAGGATCCGGAGGGTGTCCGGGTCGTAGACGATCATCGGTTGAGGGTGCGAACGGAAGAACGCCGCCGCGCCGCTGCTCTTGCCTCCCGATTCCCAGTCGACCATTCCGCCTCGCCTCGCCCGCCTGCCCCGGCGCCCGCCTCGACGGCGTCGAGGCACCCGGGCCCGGAAGTGTCAGCTACGCGTCGGCGTCACCGTCGATTGTACATGGGCGCCGCCTGGCAGGCACCGGCGGGCCCGCGACGCCAGCCGCGCTAGGCGCGCCGTAGCGTCTCGGGCACACGATAGGCGAACACCGCGGCCGCCAGCAGCCCCACGGCGGCCACCGCCACCGCGGCCAGGCCCAGGTCCAGGACGTCGGCCACCACGCCCACCAGCAGGGGGCCCCCGGTCGAGCCGGCATCCCCCACCAGCCGCCACAACCCCAGGAACTCGCCCAGCGCCTCGGGCGGCGCCAGGTCCGCGCCGAGGGTCATCATGCCGCCGGAGCTGAGCCCGTTTCCCAGCCCCATGAGGACCGCCACGCCCAGCAGCGCGCCGAACCCGTGCGTCGCCGGCACCAGCGCCAGTCCGGCCGCCTGCAGCAGGAAGCTCGGCACGATGGCGAACTTGCGCCCGCGGCGGTCCATCAGCCATCCGGCCGGGTAGACCAGCACCATCTCCGCCAGCGCCGAGCCGGACACGATGACGCCGACGGCTCCGACGTCGAGCCCCAGCACCTGGCTGGCGAACAGCGGCACCAGCACCTTGCGGCCGGCGCGCACCATCTGCGCCATGAGCTGGGCCACGCCGGCGGTCGACAGCGCACCCGTGACCTCGCGCGTGAAGCGGAGGCCCGCCAGGCCCCCTCGGCGCGGCGGCGGCCTTCGCAGCGGCGGAGTGCGCAGCGTGCTCGGTGCCGCCGCCTGCTCGGCCGCGGCGCCGCCCGGGACCGCGCGCGCCACGACCAGCAGCGCGGCCAGCGCCACCACGGCGTACACCACGAACGGGGCGCGCAGACCGAGCAGCGAGCCGACCAGGCCGCCGACCGCCGGCCCCAGGAAGGTGCCGGCGCGGCTCACCCCGCCGAAGGCCGAGATGGCCCGGCCGCGCCGCCCGTCGCGCGTGACCTGAGTGAGGAAGGCGTGCCGCGAGAGGTTCCACAGCGCCAGCCCGAGGCCGGACAATAGCCGCAACAGGATGACGACCGGCACGGTCCTGGCTGCGACCAACGCCAGCACCGCCACCGCGACCAGCGCCAGGCCCGCCAGCATCACCGCCTTGTCTCCGAAGCGTCGCAGTAGGAACCCCGCCGGAACGTCTCCAAGCAAGGTGCCGAGCGACTCGGCGGCCAGCACCAGCCCCACCACCCCCATCGAGGCGTGGAGACCGCTGGCGAAGAGCGGCAGGGTGGGCAGCAGCAGACCGTTGCTGAACGCGAGGAGCAGGGCGGGTAGGTAGACGGCAGCGACCACAGGCATCCCAGGCGGCCGCGTGGCGGCCGGGCGAGCGGCCTCGCCGGACACGACTCTACCGTGCCCACGCCAGCTCTCCGGTGCGACGCGCACGCATCCCACGGAACGGCTGCCGGCTCCGCGCGGTCGTAACGACGCCGGTCGCCCACCTGCGCGCGGCCACGATCTGCGACGGCTCGCACGTCCTGGTCCCGCCGCGCCGGGGCCGGCCCGTATGCTGGGCGGGGAGCCGGCCGAGGCTGCCGTGGCAGCCGGCATCGGAGGAGGAGTCCGTGAACCGTCCGTCGGGCCTGGTGGCGCGCATCCTGGCGCGGCTGCTCCCAGGCACCCGGTCCAGCGAGACGCTGGCGCTCATCGTGGTGGCGGTAGCGGTGGGGGTGCTGACGGGGTTGGCGGCGGTCGGCTTCGACGTGGTCATCCACGCCGCCGGACGCGGGCTGGCGGCGCTTCCGCGGGTGATGGGCCCGGTGCCCGGCGCCGTCGCTACCGTCCTCGCTCCCGCTCTGGGCGGGCTCCTGGTGGCCCCCATCGTGGTCCGCTGGTCGCCGAACGTGCGCGGCTCGGGCATCCCCAGCGTGATGTACGCCGTGGCCAACCTCGGCGGCCGGGTGCCGCGCAGCCTGGCCTTCTGGCGGCCGCTGGCAAGCGCGCTGTCGATCGGCAGCGGCGCGTCGCTGGGTAGCGAGGGGCCGGTGGTCCAGCTCGGCGCCGCGCTGGCCTCCGTGCTCGCCGAGCCGCTGGCGCTCACCGCGGAGCGGCGCCGGATGCTGGTGGCGGTGGCCGCGGCCGGTGCCATCGCCGCTACCTTCAACGTCCCCATCGCGGGCGTGCTGTTCGCGGTGGAGGTCATCCTGGGAGAGTTGCGCGCGCGCGACTTCGCGTCGGTGGTGATCGGAGCGGTCAGCGCCACCGCGGTATCGCGGGCGCTGCTGGGCAACACCCCGGCCTTCGCGGTGCCGTCCTTCCAGCTCGGCTCGTCGGTGGAGCTGCTGCTCTACCTCGCCCTCGGCGTCGTCACCGCGGCGGCCGCCGCCGGCCTCCACCGGGCGGTGATCTCGGCTGACGACCTCTTCAACGCCATGCGCCTGCCGCCGCTGCTCCGGCCCGCCGCCGGCGGCCTGCTCGTGGGGATGGTCGCCGTGGCCTTCCCCGAGGTGCTGGGGCGCGGCTACCAGGAGGTCGGCATCGTGCTCCAGGGGGGTGGCGGTCCGGCCCTGGCGCTGCTTGCGCTGGCGCTCGCCAAGACCGTCGCCACCGGCGCGTCGATCGGATCCTGGGGGTCGGGAGGCGTGTTCGCGCCCGTCCTGTTCGTCGGCTCCACCATCGGCTCGGCCTTCGGCCAGGCCAGCGAGCGGGTCTTCCCGGCCCTGGTGCATCACTACGGCGCCTTCGGGCTGGTGGGCATGGTGGGGGTGCTTGCGGGCGTCACGCGGGCCCCGCTCAGCAGCATCGTGATGGTCTTCGAGATGTCCGGCAGCTACTCGCTGATCCTGCCGCTGCTGCTCGCCGCCGTCATCTCCACCCTCACCGCCGACATCTTCGGACGGGAGTCCATCTACCAGCACATGCTGTCGCGCCGGGGGCAGAGCCTCTACCGGCTGCACGAGATCGACCTGCTGCAGACGGTGCGCGTGCGGGAGGTCATGGAGGAGAGCGTGCCGAGCCTCTTCGACGACCAGACCCTGGCCGAGCTGGCCGGCGAGCGCGGGGGCGTCCTCCAGCCGGCCACCCTACTGCGCTCGCGCGCGGACCCCTCCCACCTGGCCGGCATCGTGACCACCTCCGACCTCGAGCGGGCCCGGCAGGCGGGGATGGCGGCGGACACGCCGCTGGCCGCCATCGCCACCGCCGACCCCGCCACCGCCCTGCCGAACGAGCCGGTCGCCGATGTGGTGGAGCGCATGGCGGAGCTCGGTATCGGCGTCATGCCGGTGGTGGCCCCCGGCGACCGCCGCCGACCCGTCGGCTTCGTCCGCCACGCCGACCTGGCGCGGGCCTACCACCTGGCGCTCGAGCAGCAGCGGCGACACCAGCGCACCGGCGAAACCCTCCGCCTGCGCGACCTAACCGGCCACGACATCGTCGAGGTGCGCCTCCCGCGCGGGTCGCGGCTGGCAGCGACCCGCCTGCGTGCCGCCGGCTTGCCGTCCGAGTCGATCGTGGTCGCCATCCGCCGCCGGGGACGGACGGTCTTCCCCCACGGCGACACCATGCTCGAGGAGGGCGACACCGTCGTGGCCAGCGTGGAGCGGGGGCGGGCGGCCGCCTTCCGCCGCCTGTTCAGGCCGGCGGCTGCGAGCGAGGAGCCCGGCGCCGGCATGTGAAGGGCGCCGCCTCAAGGCGGCGCCCAAACCCCGGAGAGGAGTCCATGGTGAGCCCTCAGGCCCGGAGCGAGCCTCCGGTCGTCGAAGGTAGCTGCATCAGGGCGCGCGTGTCGTCGACGCGATGCGAGTGACCGCTCCAGACGACCACGTCCTTGAACGCCAGCAGCAGCATGGTGACGAGCGCCGTCTGCATCCAGGCACCCTCGCCGTCTCGAACCCGCAGCCGCAACTGCCCCGCCACGCGGTCGTACTGGACCTCGCAGTCGGCACTCTGCAGCCGCCGGACGAGCTGGCGGAGGCGCTGGCCCGAGGCCTCCTCATTGATCGCTGCCTGGTATTCGTAGAGCATCTGACCTCCAGGACGGGCCGCGGCACATACGTCCACGGCCGACCGGCACTTGACGGGCTTGCGGTCAGCCTAGGTGCGCCCGCAGCACGGGGCCAGGGCCAATTGTCCTGTCGGCGACCCGTCGCGGCCACCCGCTGGCTGAGGATGAAGCGGCTCAGGGACGTGCCGCGGCACGCACCCGCGAGCGGCCCCGAAGGCGGCGCAGGCGCACGGCCCCCCGGTAGAAGTGCAGCAACTCGCGGGTGCTCGCCTCCCACGACCACAGCTGGCTGTCCGCCCGGCCGCGCGCCGCCAGGCGGCCTCGGCGCTGGGGGTCCTCCAGCAGCCCGGCGATGGCGCGGCTCAGCGCCTCGGCGTCGCCCGGTGGAACCAGCACGCCGTTGACGTCGTCGCGCACGATGTGGGGGATGCCGCCGGCACGCGCGGCGACCACGCACGCACCCGCCGCCATCGCCTCGAGCGCGGCGAAGCCGAGCGTCTCGGAATCCGACGGGAAGGCGAACACATCGGCCGAGGCGTAGGCGTCGGCCAGGGCGTCGCCCTCGAGGAAGCCGGTGAACACCGCGCCGCTGCCGCTCAGCTCACGCTCGAGCCAGCCTCGGGCGGGCCCCTCGCCCACGACCGCGAAGCGCACCTGCGGAAGACGCTTCGCGGCCTCGGCGAGGACGTCGACGCGCTTCTCGAACGACACCCTGCCCGCGTACACCACCAGCGGACGCTCGGGCGCGCCGGCCGTGAGCCGCGCGCGCATGGCGGCGGTGGCCTGGTCGGGGCGGAAACGCCGGCTGTCCACGGCCTTGGGCCACAGCCGCACCCGGCGGATGTGCAAGCCGCGCGCGAGCTCCACCATCTGCGGGCTGGTACACAGGGTCACGTCGGCGAGGTTGTGGACCTCGCGGTCGAGGGCCTCGAGCGGCCGCTTCAGCCAGCCCAGCCCGAGGTCGCGCACCACCTTCGGGTCGGTGTGGAAGCTCGCCACCAGCGGGAGCCGACGCCGGCGCGCCCACAGCGCCCCCCAGCTGCCGAACACCACAGGGTTGATCACGTGCACCAGGTCCGGCCGGAAGTCGGCGGCGATGGCCGCCTGGCGCGGGGAGGGCAGCGCTACGGTGAGCTCGGGGTACCAAGGGAAGGGCAGGCCGGGAGCGGCGACGACGCGTGCCGCGCCGTAGCGCGCCGGCGCTCGCGGCGGTGCCAGCACCAGCACCTGGTGACCGAGCCCCTCGAGGGCTTCGAGCGTGCGGACCAGACGCGTGACCACGCCGTCGACTTTCGGCAGGAAGGTTTCGGTGACGATCGCGATTCGCAAGGCGTGGACCTCATGCTTGTCATAGAATTCTAACGTAGCCGTGCATGCGCCTCTTCCCACCGCTGTGCTCGTGACCGGTGCCTCCTCCGGCATCGGCCGGGCGGCCGCGTTGTCGCTCGCGCGCGCCGGCTACCGGGTCTTCGCGGGCGTCCGGCGCAAGGAGGACGGCGACTCGCTGGCGCGCGCCGCCTCGGGCGCCGTGACTCCGCTGTTCATCGACGTCACGCGTCCGGAGAGGGTGGCCGAGGCGGCAGATACCCTCGCCCGCGAGCTGGGCGAGGCCGGCCTCTTCGGGCTGGTGAACAACGCCGGCGTGATCGTTGCGGCACCGCTCGAGTTCGTCCCGCTCGAGGAGGTTCGCGAGCAGTTCGAGGTGAACGTCACCGGCACGCTGGCGGTCACCCAGGCGATGCTCCCCCTGCTCAGGCGGTCGGGCGGCCGCATCGTCAACATCGGCTCGGTGTCCGGGTCCTTCTCGACGCCGTTCACCGGCCCGTACAACGCCTCGAAGTTCGCGCTCCGCGCCATGAGCGACGCCTTGCGGCTCGAGCTCGCCCCCTGGGGCATCGACGTCTCGATCATCGAGCCCGGCACCGTCCACACCCCCATGTGGCAGCGCTCGCTCGGTCGCATCCAGGCGCTCGAGCGGCGGCTGCCAGCCAAGGCCACCGCACTCTACGGGCCGGTCTTCGCCAAGATGCGCCAGTTCATCGAGGGCGCCCGCGGCGTGCCCGCAGACAACGTGGCGGCGGTGATCACGGCGGTGCTGCGCTCGCGGCGCCCGCGGCCCTACTACTCGGTCGGCGTCGACGCCCGGCTGCGGCTGGCGCTCGAGCGGCTGCCCACTCGCCTGCGCGACTTCCTCATCGCCAGCCAGCTACCCAAGTACCCGGCACCGGACCGCTGATCCGCGGCCGCCGCGAGCGCGCGCCCGGCTCAGACGTACTCGCGCATCAGGTCGTCGAGCGCGGCCTTGCTGGGGCGGATCTCGTCGTCCCCGAGGCTCGCCAGCGGCACGCCGTCGAGCCCGCTGATCTCCGCCAGGTTGGGGCGGCTCTGGTCGTAGTAGATGAGCCCGGTAATGAACTCGTGCTGCGTCTCCGCCTGCTGCAGCCGCTGGATGGCCGCCGACTTGTCGGTGGGATCGTAGTTCTCTTCGAGGTTGTGCAGGCGGATGTGCGAGCCGTCATGCAGCTCCACCGTGGTCGACTGACCCGGCTCCTGCGGGTCGATGATGATCTCCTCATCGGACGGGAAGAAGCCGATCTCCTGCAGCGCATGCTCGTGCTTGCGCCCGTAGGAGTAGCTCTTCGGCGAGTCGTCCTCGTCGTTGAACGCCACGCACGGGCTGATGATGTCCAGCACGGCGGTGCCGCGATGGCTGAGGGCTGCCTTGAGCAGCTCGCGGACCTGCTTGGCATCGCCCGCGAAGCTCCGGGCCACGAAGCCGGCACCGGCAACCAGCGCCTCCATGCAGATGTCGATGGCGGGAAGGTCGTTGCGGCCGGCGTACTTGAGCTGCTGCCCGTAGTCCGCGGTGGCGGAGAACTGCCCCTTGGTGAGGCCGTAGACGCCGTTGTTCTCGACCACGTAGACCATGCGCACGTTGCGGCGCACCATGTGCTTGAACTGCCCCATGCCGATGCTGCCGGTGTCGCCGTCGCCGCTCACGCCCAGCCCGCGCAGGGTGTGGTTGGCCATCAGGGCGCCGGTCGCCAGGGACGGCATGCGACCGTGCAGCCCGTTGAAGCCGTGCGACTGGCCGAGGAAGTAGGTGGGCGACTTGCTCGAGCAGCCGATGCCCGAGAGCTTGATGATCTCGTTGGGCTTGAGGTTGAGCTCGTACGCCACCTGGATGACCTGGTTGGCGATCGAGTTGTGGCCGCACCCCTTGCACAGGGTGGAGCTGGCGCCGGCGTAGTCCGCCTTCGACATGCCCAGGGTGTTGACCTTCAGGGTCCGTTCCATGACCTCAGTCCCGTCCTTCCGCCGGTCCCGCCACCGCGGCGAGCACCTGCTCCTTCACCCACGCCGCCGTCCACGGCATCCCGTCCAGGAAGGCAACCGACCTCAGCTTCTCGACGCTGTGCGGGCACTCGTTCTCGAGGATCTCGTGGAGCTGGCCGTCACGGTTCATCTCCATCACCACGATGCGCTCGTGGCCGGCGATGAACTCGCGCGTCTCCTCCCCGATCGGCAGGGCCCGCAGCCGCAGGAAGTCCGTCGGGACGTCCTCGCCCGCCAGCTCGGCGCGCGCCTCCTCGATGGCATAGCGCGTAGTGCCGAAGGCGATGATGCCCACCTTGGCGCCAGCCAGCGTGTCGAGCGCCGGCTTGGGCACCAGCGTCCGCGCGGTGTCGAACTTCTTGACCAGCCGCTCCATGTTCTCCGACCAGTCCTCGGGCCGCTCGCTGTAGAGGGCGGCGTCGTTGTGCCCGGTACCGCGGGCGAAGTAGGCGGAGAGGGCGTTGGGGTTGCCCGGCAACGTGCGGTAGGGGATGCCGTCCCCGTCCACATCGCGGTAGCGAGCGAAGCCGTTGGCCTCGACCTCCTCGGCCGTGAGCACCTTACCCCGCTGAACGGGCGCGTCCGGGTAGGCGAAGGGCTCGCCCATCCAGTTGTTCATCCCCAGGTCGAGGTCGGAGAGCACGAAGATGGGCGTCTGCAGCTGCTCGGCCAGATCGAGTGCCTTGTGGCCCATCTCGAACGCCTCCTCGATGCTCGAGGGAAGCAGCACCGGGTGGATGGTGTCGCCGTGACCGAGGCGGTAGGCGAAACCGAGGTCGCCCTGGCTGGTGCGGGTCGGCAGGCCGGTGCTGGGCCCGACGCGCTGCACGTCCCAGATGACGGCGGGCACCTCGGCGAAGTAGCCCAGCCCGACGTACTCGGCCATCAGCGAGAGCCCGGGGCCCGAGGTGGCCGTGAGGGCGCGGCCGCCCGCCCAGCCGGCACCGATGACCATGCCGATGGCGGCCAGCTCGTCCTCGGCCTGCACCACCACGTAGGTGGGCTTGCCGTCGGGGCTGGTGCGCAGCCTGGCGGCGTGGCCGCGCAGGCTGTCGATGAAGCTCGTCGAGGGCGTGATCGGGTACCAAGCCGCCACCGTGGCGCCGCCGAAGAGCGAACCGAGCGCGCCGGCCTCGTTGCCGGTCATGAGGATCAGCCCCTCGGTAGCGTCCATCGGCTCGACCTTGTACGGGTCCTGCTTGTCGAGGTTGGCCTCGGCCCACTCGAAGCTCGAGCGCACCACGGCCATGTTGCTGTCGATCAGCTTCTGGCGGTGCTTGAAGTGGAAGGCCAGCGCCTCCTCCACCGTCTCCAGCGGCACCCCGAGCAGCCAGGCCACGACGCCGACATAGGTCATGTTGGCCACGTAGTCCCGAAGCTTGCCTTTGAGCGGGTTGCCCTTGAGCAGCTCCTTGACCGGCACGCCGTAGTAGACGAGGTCCTTGCGACTGGTGTCGGCGGGGAGATCGTCGTTGAAGATGCACACGCCGCCGGGGGGGAGAGTGGCCACGTCCTCGCGCACCGTCGCCGCGTTGTAGGCGACCAGCAGCTCGGCGGGGCGCCTCGCGATGTAGCCCTTGCGGCTGACGCGGATGTTGTACCAGGTCGGCAGGCCCTGGATGTTCGAGGGGAAGATGTTCTTCCCGTGCACCGGGATGCCCATCTTGAAGAAGCTTCTCAGCAGCGTCAGATTGGCTGTCTGGCTGCCGGTCCCGTTCGCGGTTGCCACCGCGATCGAGAAGTCGTTGACGACGGCCTCGACCTCTCGCTCGCCGACGGGCCTGCTTAGCGGTTCAGTGACACCCATGCTCGATCAACTCCTACGTCGCAATCCCAGCGTGCCGGGCTCTCTCGCGGGCCCCGGTCAGGCTGGGTCTGGACGATGGTTCCACCACTTCATACCGGTTCAGCGCGCGCAGGCACCCCGCACCGTAGCCTCACGTTGACACAGCCTCCACCCTGCAAGCGTTCGAGGTTCCACAATCGGCCACACGGGCACGATACAGCCCGCCCCGTGGGGCGGGCTCGGGACATCTGTACCAGTAGGACATCGGCCCCGGCCTGCCGGCCGGGGGTGGGTGCGCTCAGGCCTCGAGGGCCTCCTCCGCCGCGTCGTCGGCGCCCGCGTCGTCGGCGCCCGCGTCGTCGGCGGCCGCCCCGTCGTCGAGGGTCTCGTAGGCGTTCCTGGGACCGTGCGTCTTCTTGCCGAGCTCGAGCGCTGCCAGGGTCTTCTCCCGCACGGCGGCGAGCAGCTCCGGGTTCTGCGCCAGGAACTCCACCGCCTTCTCCTTCCCCTGCCCCAAGCGCGTCTCCCCGAACGCGTACCACGACCCCGACTTCTGCACCACCTCCACATCACTCGCCACCCCCACCAGGTCCCCGATCCGATCGATCCCCCGCCCGAACAAGATCTCCACCTCCGCCTCCTTGAACGGCGGCGCCACCTTGTTCTTCGTCACCTTCACCCGCACCCGGTTCCCCACCTTCTCCGCGCCCACCTTCACATCCCCCTTACGCCGCACCTCCAACCGCACACTGCTATAGAACTTGAGCGCCCGCCCCCCCGGCGTCACCTCCGGATTCCCGTACAACACCCCGATCTTCTCCCGCACCTGATTGATGAACACCGCCGTCGCCCTGCTCTTCGACAACACCCCCGTCAACTTCCGCAGCGCCTGCGACATCAACCGCGCCTGCAACCCCACATGCGCATCCCCCATCTCCCCCTCGATCTCCGCCCGCGGCGTCAACGCCGCCACACTATCGATCACCACCACATCCACCGCCCCCGACCGCACCAACAACTCCACAATCTCCAACGCCTGCTCCCCCGTATCCGGCTGCGACACCAACAACTGCTCGATATCCACCCCCAACGCCCGCGCATACGAAGGATCCAACGCATGCTCCGCATCCACGAACGCCGCCACACCCCCCGCCGCCTGCGCCTCCGCCACCACATGCAACGCCAA
>Ga0315535_1000238_pt1 | contig 38333 bp, 39 predicted proteins | sample SalMarSW160220MG_2_FD_203092 | JGI IMG/M metagenome (GOLD analysis project Ga0315535, IMG submission 203092) | Salt marsh sediment microbial communities from the Plum Island Ecosystem LTER, Massachusetts, United States - Salt Marsh Sediment SW1602-20 ... | reverse complement strand
GGCGGCGACTTTTTCATGTACCAGCAGGCTTTCAGCCGCATTGCACACACCGGGCCGCTGTGTCTTTGCATTGAAAACAATAGCGACGGCTTTTTCCAGGTCACCTGACTCATCCACATAGATGTGACAATTGCCCACTCCTGTTTCAATGACTGGCACCGTGCTGTTCTGTACCACAGCCTGGATCAGCCCTGTCCCGCCCCGGGGGATCAGGATATCCAGGTAGTCATTCAGTTTCATCATGGCCACTGCACTTTCACGGCTTGTATTCTGCACCAGCTGTACTATATTGGGATCGAGCCCGCATTTCTCCAGAGCTTCATGAAATACCTTCACAATGATGTTGTTGGACTGAAATGCCTCTTTCCCCCCTCTGAGCACGCACACATTTCCGGTTTTTATACAGAGACCCGCCACATCGGCCGTGACATTGGGTCTGGATTCATAAATGACTCCCACCACACCAAGGGGAACACGTTTCTTCCCGATAAGCAATCCGTTGGGGCGCTTTTTCATTTCCTCAATTTCCCCAATGGGATCATCCAGTTGTACAATCTCTCTCAATCCCTCTGCAATGCCTTCGATCTTCTCTCCCGAAAGGGTCAGCCTCTCCACCATGGCACCCTTCAGTCCCATTTCCGCTCCCATCTTCAGGTCCCTGGCATTGGCATCAAGGATCTTACCTGTATTCTGCTCCAGCAGATCGGCCACCAGGGACAACACCTGGTTCTTCTTATCCGTATTCAACACAGCCAATTTCCCGGCGGCCTTTCTGGCCTTCTTTCCTATCTCAATCAACTCTTCCATTTACTTTTCTTTTTTTACCATGTACTTGGCACTGAGTACTGAGTACTGCTTTACCCAGCCATTTGGTTGGTGGCATCACTCACAAAAAAAGTACCCAGATCCTTGCCGGCCAGTACTTCCAGGATGGATGCCGGATCATTGCCATCTGCGATCACCACATCCACATTGTGCTCGCGGCATAGTTCAGCTGCAGCAATCTTCGAAGCCATACCGCCCGAACCCATCGCTGATGAACCTTGCACGTCTACGTCCTTCAGATCATCGCTGGCCCTCATCACCTTGTGGACCTTCTGGGCCGAATGGTGAATGTGGGGATCTGCTGTAAACACACCGTCGGTATTGGTAAGAATCAGCAACAGGTCTGCATGAATCAGGGTGGCCACTGCAGCTGAGAGGGTATCATTGTCCCCAAATTCAATCTCATCGGTGATCACTGTGTCATTTTCATTGATAATCGGGATAATCCCCATTTTCAGCAGCTCAAGCAGGGTGTTCCTGGCATTCTTCCGGCGCAGGCTGTTTTCTATTCCGTCCCGGGTTAACAATAACTGCGCAACGGTCTTGCTGTACTCATCGAAGAATTTTTGATAAAGCCTGATCAGTCCCACCTGGCCAATGGCTGCAAGGGCCTGTTTTTTCACAAGATCGTCGGGTTTCTTATCCAGTCCGATCATCCCCACTCCAACCCCCACAGCTCCAGATGAAACAAGGATCACTTCCTTCCCGCTGTTGTGGAGGTCAGCGATCACCATGGCCAGCTTTTCCATCCGCTGCAGGTTGATCTTCCCGTTGTTGTATGCCAACAGGCTGGTTCCCACCTTGATAACGATTGTCTTTTTATCTTTCAAATATTTTCTGTGTGTCATGATTTTTTGAAATAGTTACGTAATGCATCTGCCACTTCCGGTGTCTCTGCAAAACCAAACCCTCCATAGGCTTTATCAAGTTTGGTTCTGACTTCCTTGGTGCCGGGATTCCCAATACTCCCAAGATGGGTATAGGAATGGTCCCGGCCCGGCCTGAAACGGCCTTTGTCAATTTCCGAGGCCACTTCACGGTATGCATCACGAAAAGGTATCCCTTCTTTTACTTTCTTATTGACCTCCTCCACTGAATAGAGGTACTGGTAGGTTTCACTGTCCAGTATTGCGGGATTAACCAGGACCTGTCCCATGACATATTGCATCATGCACAGACAATTCTTCAGCTCCGCGATGGACGGATGAAGGATTTCTTTCAGCACCTGGAAATCGCGGTGATATCCGGAGATCAGGTTTCCTGTAACGGCCGATACATCCGAAGGCAGCTGGATGAGCCGGTTGCATCTGGCCCTGATCAGTTCCAGTACATCCGGATTTTTCTTATGGGGCATGATGCTTGAGCCGGTGGTTAGTTGTTCCGGAAGACTGAGAAATTTAAAATTCTGACCCATGAAAAGGACGGCATCCATGGCCATACGGGCCACCGTGGATGCAATGGCACTGATCGCTGAACCCACATACCATTCGGTTTTTCCCCTGTTCAGCTGTGCATTGACCGAATTGATATGCACATTTTCAAAAGAGAGCAGGCGGGTGGTCAGTTCACGATCCACCGGAAAGGAGGATCCGAATCCTGCCGCCGAACCCAGGGGATTCTGGTTCACCACCGCATAGACTCCCTGGACAAACCTGAGGTCATCAGCCAGTGCTTCTCCATAGGCTCCGAACCACAATCCGAATGAAGAGGGCATGGCCACCTGCATATGGGTATACCCCGGCATCAGGACCTCCTTGTGTTTTTCTGCCTGGGAAAGGAGTGTCCCCGCCAGATTGTAAACTCCGGAAACAATCTCACGGATCTCATCCCTCAGGAAGAGCTTGATATCGACCATGACCTGGTCATTTCTTGAACGGCCTGTATGAATCTTTTTCCCCAGCTCTCCCAGGGAGGAGGTAAGCATCATCTCCACCTGCGAGTGTATGTCTTCAACACCGGGGTCAAGGGATACGCCTCCCTTCAGGGTGCTTTGATAGATCTTGTCCAGTTCGCTAACCAGCCTGGTCCCATCGTCCATGGAGATGAGCCCCACCTCTGCCAGCATGATGGCATGGGCCATGGAACCAAGTACATCATAGGGAGCCAGTTCTATATCGAATACAGGATCCATTCCTGTTGTAAAGGCAAGGATCCGTTCTTCCGTTGTAATATCTTTATCCCAGAGTTTCATTTTCACATCAATTTTTGCCTGACTTCGTCACAATCTCAGCCAGGGCTGAGAGAAATTCACAATACCCCTTCACTCCCGCCTCAACCTCCGGCTGTAAAATATATTCTCCGGCCGTATGTGAACGGGCCGAGTCGCCGGGACCCATTTTTATGGCCGGAAACGGGATCAAAGCCATATCCGAAAGGGTGGAAGAACCAAAAGGTGCAAGTCCACAGGTCCGGACGGTTTCCATCAGCACATGCCCCCTTTCCAGGATAGAAGGCCTCAGCCTTGTTGACCTGGGGACCAGGCGTGCCTCACAGACACCTGAAATGATTTCAAGCATTTTTTCATTGTCATACCTGTCGTTGCTGCGCACATCCACCACATACCGGCAAATATCGGGAACCACATTGTGTCCGGTACCGGCCGAGATCATGGTCACCTGGGCACCCGGATCGGGGAGCCAGTCCGATTTCTCCGGGAAATGGAGAGAGTCTATGGAATGTATATCAGCCATGGCTTTGGTTATGGCATTCACTCCTTCGTCCCGGGCAGCATGGCCGGCCTTTCCTCTGACTTCCCCGTCAAGGACCATCAGGCCACGTTCCGCCACAGCGGGATTCATCCCGGTGGGCTCACCCACAATCACCCCGTCCAGGTGCCCCAGAGAGGGAAGAACTGCGCCAATGCCAAAGGCTCCAGATACCTCCTCTTCGGCCGCAATGAGTAACATCAGATTAATGGTTCCCTCCAGCTTCGAAACCATTGCATGATAAGCGGCTATCATAGCCACCACAGAGGCTCCTGCATCATTGCTCCCCAACCCGGTGATCCGTTCTCCATCCATTGCCGGCAGATGTGGATTCGTTTTCCAGCCCTCTACCGGGGATACAGTATCCAGATGGGAATGAAGCAGGATATGAATCCCCCTTTTATCTTCCCCCGGTGTCCCCAGAAGAAGGTTGTTGTGCATGCGCTCCACATGATGACCCAAACCCCTGAGTGTTTCTTCAAGAAAATCGGCACGACGTCTCTCATCCCGGCTTGTGGCCGGAATGGAAATCATCTTCTTCAGGAGGTCCATATAGGGAACGCCGGAATTCATTTCAGTTCGCTTATTCCAGAGTATGATTTTACGATTCCCTTGATCATGGCCGAACTGAGCCCGAAATGTTCCATCTCATTGAGTCCGGCGATTGTCACACCCATGGGAGTGGTTACCCGGTCGATCTCGGTTTCGGGATGGTTCCCGGTTTTCATAAGCAGCTCTGCAGCACCCATGGCTGTTTGAGCTGCGATCATCCCCGCTTCTTCGGCATGAAAACCGATCTGAATCCCTCCCTGGGATACCGCCCTGATAAACCGAAGAAAAAACGCTATGCCACATGCTCCCATGATGGTCGCTGCCGGCATCAGCTGTTCCTTGATCACCATGGTTTGCCCAAGGGGCTCAAAGATCGCCTTTACCATTTCAACAACCGGTTCATCTTCGCCGGCAATACAGGTCATGCTGGCGCCGAATTCGATTGCTGTATTTGGCATGATTCTTACTACTTTTGCCTTATTCCCGGTCCACTCATTGATTTCCCTGATACTTACTGCAGATACCACACTCACAAGAATTTTATCTCCTGTTTTAAATTCCTCTTTCAAATCGAGCAGCACCTCTTTTGCCTGCCCGGGCAGAACGGAAAGGAATACCAAACCGGACTCACGCACCAGCCTGTGATTATCTGTAACTGAGAATCCTTGTTTTCTGTGTTCTGACAACAGTTCTTTCTTTTTTCTGGAAAGATACACATCCGAAGGATCCATCTTTCCGAAAGTCACCAGGCCCTTCGCAATGGCACAACCTATATTACCTGCTCCTATGATTCCAACTTTTTTCATGGTTTAAATTCCAATTCGTTTCTTAAACTAAGTCCTCTTTTCCGTTTACCGAAAACCAGATTCTCTGCTGGTTTCCCAGGATCCGGGTAAATCCGTTAACCTCTTCGGCGGTCCATGCCCGGTTCATTTCCCCATAGGACGCAAAAGAGGAATTCATCAGGTCGTACTGACTTTCCACCCCTGTCACTGAATGACAATATGGCCTGAGCCGGATGGTGACTGTTCCCGTTACGTTTTTCTGGGAAGATTCCAGGAATTGTTCCAGGTCGCGCATAACAGGTTCCAGGTACTGGGCTTCATGAACAAACATTCCGTACCACTGTCCGATCTGCTCCTTCCAGTGCAGTTGCCACCTTGTGAGCACATGTTTTTCAAGGGCCAGGTGCGCATCGATGATCACCCTGGCAGCAGCAGCCTCGAAACCAACCCGGCCTTTGATCCCGATGATGGTATCTCCCACATGTACATCTCTTCCCACGCCCCACACGCCTGCGATCTTCTCAAGTTCCTTTACAACCACCAGCGGTTCGAATGTTTGCCCGTTCAGTCCCACCGGCTCCCCCTGTTCAAAATCTATGGTCACGGTTTCTGTCCCGCTCTTCTTAACCTTGGTTGGAAATGCCTCTTCCGGAAGTTCCCCTGCTGATGAAAGGGTCTCTTTTCCTCCCACACTGGTTCCCCATATTCCCTGGTTGATGGAGTACTCCATCTTTTTCCAGTTCATGACCACGCCTTCCTTCTGGAGATATTCTATTTCATCTTCCCGTGAAATCTTCAGCTCTCTGATGGGAGTGATGATCCCTATTTCAGGAGCCAGTACCTGAATAACAAGATCAAACCGGACCTGGTCATTACCAGCCGCAGTTGATCCATGGGCAATGTATTTGTATCCATGTTTTTTTGCATGGTTTACCAGGGCAATGGCCTGAAAAGTTCTTTCCGAACTCACAGAAAGCGGGTAACTCCTGTTTCTGAGTACATTTCCAAAAATCATGTAGCGTACACAGCGGTTGTAATAATCGGCTGTAGCATCCAGGACTTTATGGGAAACAATACCCAACCGTCCAGCATGGGCCTCCACTTCATCCAATTCCTCCTGTGAAAATCCACCCGTATTTACAATGGCCGAATGAACCTCCATGTGCTTTTCTTTGGCAAGGTAAACAGCACAAAAAGAGGTGTCCAATCCCCCGCTGAGGGCCAATAGTATTTTTTCTTTTTTCATGATGATATTAAATCAGCTGTGGTTAATGTTCACCTTATTGACTTCAGGGTGAACCTTTCCATTGGTTTTCACCTTTTCTGCAGGATCCATGATCATGGCAGTACAGAGACAGTCATCCCTTTTGGTTCTCACCAGTATGTCATAGTAGGGACAGGTTTCACAACCTTTCCAGAATTGATCATCATCGGTCAGTTCCGAAAATGTAACCGGTCTGTAACCAAGTTCGCTGTTGATCTTCATTACGGCCAGACTGGTGGTCAGACCAAACAGTTTGGCCCCCGGAAATATCTTTGCGGAGAGTTCCAGCGCCCTTTTCTTGATCTCTCCGGCCAGGCCCATGCCCCTGAAAGCGGTAGATACGATGAGACCGCTGTTGGCTACATACTTGTTGTGTCCCCACGATTCGATATAGCAGAATCCTGCCCATTTTCCCTGGTCACTGTATGCGATCACCGACTTTCCCTGAAGGATTTTCTCGGTGAGGTAGGCACTGCTGCGTATTGCTATCCCGGTTCCTTTATGCTGTGAAGCCATAATCAGTGCCTGTTCGATCTCCGGGACATGGGAAAGATGTTCCTTTGATGCAATGGTAATATGTATATCGTGTGTCATGTAATTCGATAATATAGTCTGTTGTTAATAAGATCCTGTGGCCTGCTCCCGGATCAGTCCCGGCATCCGGATTTTAAGCAATTTCATCAAATCGTTCCTGGTCACTCCATCCCTTGGTATCAACAGGATGGTATCGTCACCGGCTATGGTTCCTGCAATTTCGTAAGCATTCAAATGATCAATGTTATAGGCAATGCTGCCTGCATGACCCGGTAATGTTTTCAGAATGACCATGCCCTGGGCAAAATCCATGGAAACCAAAACCCCGAAGCTTCGTGCTGACATCTCTGTGTCTTCAACAGCCTGTTCCTTGTCGGGAAGTATATAAACATACCCGACCCTGTCATCAGGCATCTTTGCAACCTTCAGGTATTTCAGATCCCGGGACAATGTTGCCTGGGTCATATCAAAACCCTGTTTAACCAGTAGTTTTAATAACTCCTCCTGGCTGGAAATATTCCGGCTTCCAATCAATCGCCTGATCTCCATCAAACGTTCGTTCCTGTTTTTCACAATGTATATTTATTCATTTGAAATGCAAATTTATACATTTATTCCAAATCCGCACAATTATCCCGGCTTTTTTTCCTATTTTTACAACCCGGAAATATGGACTCCGGAACCTCCCGAACGAGTCTCCCCGATCCATTTACCACTGTCACAATACACCATGATGATGAAGGACAAGATCGAGAAAGTAGTGATCCTCGGATCAGGAGCCCTGAAAATCGGCGAAGCCGGTGAATTTGATTATTCAGGATCCCAGGCACTTAAAGCACTTAGAGAGGAAGGCATATCCACAGTTTTGATCAATCCTAACATTGCGACTGTGCAAACGTCTGAAGAGGTCGCTGACAAAATTTACTTTCTCCCGGTAACCCCCCACTTTGTGGAAAGGGTCATCGAAAAAGAGAAACCAGACGGCATTCTTCTTGCATTCGGGGGACAAACTGCCCTCAATTGCGGAGTTGCACTCTACCAGGCAGGCATATTGGAGAAATACAATGTGGAGGTCCTTGGGACACCTGTCAGGGCCATCATGGATACAGAGGACCGGGAACTGTTCGTGGGCAAACTGAACGAGATCCATGTCAAGACTCCCCGAAGCATTGCCGTCACATCCGTGGAAGATGCCCACAAAGCTTCAAAAGAGCTGGGCTTCCCCATTATCATCAGGGCAGCCTATACCCTGGGTGGACAGGGTAGCGGATTCTGTTACAATGAGGATGACCTGGATAAACTGGCCAACAAAGCATTCTCCTACTCCTCACAGATCCTGGTGGAAGAGTCTCTGAAGGGTTGGAAGGAAGTGGAGTACGAAGTGGTTCGTGACCGTTTTGATAACTGCATTACGGTCTGTAACATGGAAAATTTTGATCCGTTGGGAATCCATACCGGTGAAAGTATCGTTGTGGCACCATCCCAGACCCTGACCAACAGTGAATATCACAAACTGAGGAAACTCTCCATTGATATCATCAGGCACATTGGGATTGTGGGTGAGTGCAACGTTCAATTTGCACTGGACCCTGAATCGGAGGACTACAGGGTGATTGAAGTGAATGCACGACTATCCCGTTCATCGGCCCTTGCCAGTAAAGCAACAGGCTATCCCCTGGCTTTTGTGGCAGCAAAACTGGCTCTTGGATTTGGATTGCATCAGCTTAGAAATTCAATTACCAAAACCACCTCGGCCTTTTTCGAGCCAGCCCTGGATTATATCGTTTGCAAAATTCCCAGGTGGGACCTCAACAAATTCCAGGGCGTTTCCAAACTCATCGATTCAAGCATGAAATCGGTTGGGGAAGTGATGGCCATCGGCCGGACTTTCGAGGAGGCGATTCAGAAAGGAATCCGCATGATCGGCCAGGGAATGCATGGTTTTGTGGGAAACCATGACATGGATATCGGAGATATTGATCAAGGACTTTCCGAACCCACAGATATGAGAATCCTGGTCCTGGAGAAAGCTTTTGATGAAGGCTATACTGTTGACCGCATCCATGAACTCACGCGGATCGACAAATGGTTCCTGGTAAAACTGAAGAATATTTTTGACCTGAAAAACAAACTTGAAAAGGTTGTTTCCCTCGAAGTACTGGATGATGAAATGCTGCTTCAATCCAAAAAAGCCGGATTCAGCGATTTTCAAATCGCCCGCCTGGTCATGAAGGGAGATGTTTCCAAAAACCTGCTGGCTGTAAGGGAACATCGCAAAAAAAGAAACATCCTGCCCAGTGTGAAACAGATCGATACCCTGGCCGCAGAATACCCCGCACAGACCAATTATCTCTACCTGACCTACAGTGGAAGTGAACATGACATTGAATTCAGTCAGGATCAGCGGTCTGTGATCGTTCTGGGCTCAGGGGCCTATCGCATCGGTTCCAGTGTGGAGTTCGACTGGTGCAGCGTCAATGCCCTGAAAACCGTGAATGATGAGGGATACCGGTCCATCATGATCAACTACAACCCTGAAACCGTATCCACTGATTATGACATGTGTGACCGGCTCTATTTCGACGAACTTTCCTTCGAACGTGTCATGGATATTTATGACCTCGAGAAACCCAGGGGAGTCATTGTAGCAGTTGGAGGTCAGATTCCCAATAACCTGGCCATGAGGCTCCTTGAACAGAATGTTCATGTTCTGGGCACATCCCCCGAATCGATTGACAATGCGGAAAACCGTCACAAGTTCTCCATGATGCTGGATAAGCTTGGAATTGACCAACCCCGGTGGAGAGAGCTCACCAGCATCGATGAGATCTTTGGCTTCGCGGGCGAGGTTGGATTCCCGCTGTTGGTAAGGCCCTCCTATGTCCTTTCGGGTGCCGCCATGAACGTTGTATCGAACCCGGAAGAGCTGGAAGGATTTCTGACCCTGGCCGCCCGGGTTTCAAAACAATATCCTGTGGTGATATCGGAATTCATTGAACAGGCCAAAGAAATAGAGATCGATGCTGTGGCCAGGGAGGGCGAACTATTTTCTTACGCCATCTCTGAACATGTGGAATTTGCCGGCGTTCATTCCGGAGATGCCACCATGGTATTCCCTCCGCAGAAGATCTATTTTGAAACGGTACGAAGGATCAAGAAGATCGCCAGTCAGCTGGCAAAAGAGCTGGAGATTTCTGGTCCGTTTAACATGCAGTTCCTGGCCAAGGACAATGATATCAAGGTCATCGAATGCAACCTGCGGGCTTCGCGAAGCATGCCATTCGTATCGAAGGTCCTGAAATCAAATCTTATTGATCAGGCCACGAAAATAATGCTTAAAGTCCCCGTGGAAAAACCCAGTAAATCAATTTTTGATCTGGACTACATCGGATGCAAGGCACCCCAGTTTTCATTTTCCCGCCTGAAAAAAGCTGACCCTGTTCTGGGTGTGGATATGTCCTCCACCGGGGAGGTGGGCTGCATCGGTGATAATTATTATGAAGCCATCCTGAAAGCCATGTTGTCGGTGGGCTATACCATCCCGAAAAAGAACATCCTGCTTTCAACCGGTGAGATGCGTTCCAAAGTTGAGCTGGTAAATTCATGTAGAATGCTCATAGACAAAGGTTACCAGTTGTATGGAACACACGGAACACATGAATTCCTGAGACTGAATGGGATCGAATCCATTGAACTGGCATGGCCCGATGAAGATACCAAACCCAACGTGATCGATTACCTGCATTCCAAAAAGATCGACCTGGTGGTAAACATCCCCAAGGACCTCTCATCCCATGAATTGTCCAATGATTACAGCATCAGGCGCGGAGCGGTGGATTTCAATATTCCGCTGATCACCAATGCCAGGCTTGCATCCGCCTTTATTTATGCCATATGCAAGATGGAATTGAAGGACATCTCCATCAAGAGCTGGGATGAGTATTAGGCTTTGGTAAGGGCAAAACGCTGTCAGGCTGCATAGGAATCATTAACATTTCTGATTTTTTTGTAGATTTATGTTGCAACCAGTCCATATGGCAGCAGGTCTTTTGTATGCCCTGCTCAATCCTTTTGCGGATCAATCTTCTGGTTGGTCAATGGTGCTTTCTGTATAGTTCTTCAACTTCTGAAACCGAAACAGATGAAAACTACAATTCAAATTCTCAGAATCACAGCTGCTTTTGGCTTGTTGGGATTCTTTGCGCTGAACAATCTTCAGGCGCAGCAGCAACAACAGGGTTTTAATTATCAGGCCGTAGCCCGGAATCTTTCAGGCGTCCCAATGACTGATCTGGACCTCACTGTAAAAATTGCGATCCATGTGGATTCTGGTGATGGAGAATTGATCTGGGAGGAGGAACATTCAGTACGGACAAGTTCACTGGGGCTCTTCACCCTCGAAGTGGGTGGGCCTGACGCTCTGAAAGGTGCAGGCAGCGTCTCTTCATTTGACCAGATCGACTGGTCTGCTCATTCCTACTTTCTCAATGTGTGGGTGAAGACCGACGGCGAATTCATGAACATGGGCGGATCACCCATACAGACAGTTCCTCTCGCCCGGTATGCAACATCAGCCAAAAGTGCCACAACCAGCTTCAGTGTGCAGCCCAGTGCGGATTCCCAGCCTGGCGAAGCGCTGTTTGAGGTGAAAAGAAAAGACGGGCAGCCTGTCTTCGCTGTCTATGAGGATATGGTATGGGTCTATGTAGATACCTTAAACTCCAAAGGAAGAAAAGGGGGGTTTGCCGTGGGGGGATACAGCCGTACCAAAGGAGTAACCGAGCAATATATGCATGTTAATTCCGACAGCGTGAGGATATACATTGATACAGATCCTCTGGCCAAAGGAAGAAAGGGGGGTTTTGCTGTAGGAGGATACAGCCGCTCCAAGTCAGCCCAAAATGATCTTTTCTTTAATTTATTACCCGCTGAAGATGAAGAGACAACTTCAGATAAATCCCAGATTCTTTTTTACCCCACCAAGGATGCCTTCTTCGCTGGGACCATTCATATTGGTTCCCCGGATAGTATTGGGTTCAATTCTACCTCACTGGGATACAAATCAGTGGCCATGGGACAGTACTCCCAGGGGTTTGGTTATAAAAGCATGGCAATCGGAAATTACTCCACCGCCATTGGCCGTGAAGCCGTTGCCCTGGAAAACTCCTTTGCCCTGGGCAATACTTCCAAAGCACTGGGTAATGACTCCTATGCCTTCGGATCGGGGGCCAGGGCTTCAGGCGACAAAAGCTACGCTTTCGGTTCCGTGGGAATTGATACACTGGGAATCCCCACCGGAGTTCCCACATCTGCTACGGGCAACTATTCCATCGCTTTTGGAATGGGTGCCCAGGCACTGAACTCGGGTGCCATGAGCCTGGGAGCCAGCAGCACGGCCAGTGGATTCCAATCGGTGGCCATTGGGTCAGGAGCCACAGCCGAAGGCAGTTACGCCTCCGCCATTGGCTACCGGTCCCAGGCCAATGGTTACAAATCCATCGCCATAGGAGCACACTACAGCTATGTGATATACTCGAAACCCACATGGCCTCCTTCAAAACCACGCACCATTACAAGAAACAACAGTGCGGACGGAGACTATTCCATATCCTTTGGAAATGGAAATTACTCCAATAACGGTGGGTTTGCGCTGGGTACCTACAACAATGCATATGCCCAGGGTGCTGTGTCTCTCGGTGTATCAAATTCCGCACTCCGGAATTACGCTTTTGCTGCCGGATACAACAACGATGCGGTGGGATACTATTCCGTGGCCATAGGTGAAAACCTTTACTCTCAGGCCATGAATTCTCTGGCCATCGGAACTTATAATGAGATTCTCGGCGATACAGCCTCCTGGGTAGAAACAGACCCGCTGTTCCAGATAGGGAACGGAACAGGCAGCAGCGACAGACATGATGCATTCAGGGTGGATAAGAATGGAGGGAGCAGCTCTTATCCTGTCAACGCAAGCACGGGTAACTATATTTACAGCAGTTACGATGCAGAATTCGCATCCACTACTGCATATGGCCTGAGGGTAAATATTTACAAAGGAAAAACCGGCGTTGATTATTACAGTGGATTTTTTGTAGATGACAAAGGTCTGCTGGGAAACTACCTGGGATTATATGCCGATGTTAGATCCGGAACTGCCGTTGATGTGGCCGAATATATCTACGATACCGATGGCAACACCGGGGCGGGTGATGTGGTGGTGGCGGATCCCTCAAAAGTTGAGAGCGTGGTCAAATCTGCAGAACCTTATCAGACATCTGTTCTGGGTGTGGTTTCAACAAATCCGCACCTGGTCATGGGCATGGACCTGATTATTGATGAGGAAACAGGTGAATCTCTGCCCGGAGTTTCTGCAACACGCCTGGCTCTCTCCGGACGTGTTCCTGTGAAGATCAGCGAAGAGAACGGGGCCATTGGGCCGGGCGATTTGCTGACCACCTCCTCCACACCGGGGCATGCCATGAAATGGACTTTGCTGGACGTGAACGAAGCACGGGACTTTGATGAACTGAAACGCATCCTGGCAGAGAATGAGCGCAGGCGTAACGCAATCATCGGAAAAGCTGTGGGATCTTCCAGCGGTGAGGGAGGAACGGTCATGGTACTCATTTCATTGCAGTAGCCGCGCATGGAAAAGCGCATACAGGCAGGTCTTCTATAGAACAGGTCATAAAGTCAAAAACCCCCAACTAAACATGAATTATAATAACCTTATTTATCGCAGGCAGTTTCTTTTAACCAATTCAAAAATCAGCAAGCGGGAAAACTGGCGCAAAACTGAAATATCCTCGTGCGGAGAGACATTTAACCTGGTTTGTCATCCGGATTTAGAGTTTGAACACAGCCAAAACAAGCTTGAGATTGTGTTACTCGGATATTTTCTTGACCCGTTTCATCCATCCCTTTCCAATAAGAATATTGTTGATGAGATGGCGGATTACGGGAGCTACAGGGATGTATTAAAACGGACAGATTCTTTAAATGGCAAATATGCATTACTTATCTCCGATGGCAATAATTTATATATAATAAATGATGCAACAGCCTCAAAGCAAGTCTTTTATTATTTAGGAAATGACACTGTTTGGATTGCCTCTACGCCCAACCTGATATCAGCGTATAAAGAGCTTGATAAAACAGAAGACCAAGGGATTCTCGCTTACTTAAACTCATCAGAATACCGGAACAATAACAAAGCATGGTTTGGCTATGAGACTCCATCGAAGAACTTATTCATCCTTCCCCCAAATCATTTCATTGACTTTCAAAACAGAAGAATTGAACGATTTTGGCCTGTTGAACAACCCAGGAAAAGAACACTTAATGAATCAACTGAATATATTGCCGGTATATTCAAAGGAACAATTGAAAGTGCTGCATTACGCTATAAACTTCATATTTCTCTCACCGGCGGATGGGATTCCCGCATGATCTTATCCTCAAGCAGAGAGGTATATCAGGATGCCGAATATTACACCCTCAAATCCCCCGAGAATTATGCAAAGAATATTTGGGACTTCCTGATCCCCCGAAAGATTGCGGATAAATACAACCTGAAGTATTCAATAATCGAATTTGGGATTTCTACCCCTGAAAAGGAGTTTACAGAGCTTTTTAAAAAGAACAGCATCTTTAACCGCAACGTTTTCACAGAAGTATATTATCAATATATAAAGCTGGGTTTTGAAGACAGAATGAATGTAACCGGAGTACTGGGGGATCAACTTTTAAGAGCAGTATACAGATGCAGTGGAGAAACAACAGCTGAGAAAATTGCCAACCAATTCGATGTATCCGGATACCCTCACATCATTAAATCTATCAATGACTTTCTGGACTCCATCAGGTCATATTCCGATACATTCGGAATTCATATAATGGATTGGTTTAACTGGGAGTATTTTTCTACAAACTGGGGGGGAATAGCAGCAACGGAGCATGATATAGCGAGAGAGGAGTTAAGGATGGTCAACTGCAGAGAACTGATCTCAACTTTTATGCATATTCCGGATAAATACCGATATAAGGATAATCCTGTTGCACACAGGAAAATAGTCAAACGGAATTGGCCTGAACTGCTTGATATCAATATTGAACCCTCAAATATTCAGCATAGAAATCTAAAAAAAATCCTTAGATTCCTGCATATTGAAAGATTGGTTGAGAACCTCTATCGAAGAATGATGCACTAGACTAACGCAGGATATAAATCATGTACCTTTCTGTGCCTCGGCACCACCCACAATTTCCAGGATCTCGTTGGTGATGGAAGCCTGGCGCGCCTTATTGAACTGAAGGCTCAGCTCCTTGAGCAGTTCGGTTGCATTGTCGGTTGCCTTGTGCATGGCTGTCATTCTTGCTCCGTGCTCAGAAGCATTGGAATCCAGAATGGCCTTGTATAACTGCAGCTTCAAAGACCGGGGGATCAGCTCCCGGACAATGTACTCCTTGGTGGGCTCAAAGATATAATATACATTGGAGGTGGAGGCGAAAGCCTTATCTGCCAGGTCATCAATTTTAATGGGCAGAAACTGCTCTTCAGTCAGAATCTGGGTACCTGCATTTTTAAATGCGTTATAGATAATGTCCACATGATCATACTCCCCTTCTGTGTATAAGCCCATCACCATTTCTGCGATCGAAGCCACCCTCTCAAATGTGAGGTCATCAAAGAGCCCGCTTCCATCAAAAATAACATTGTATCCCTTTTTGCGGAGGAACTCACTGCCCTTCTTCCCGATGGCTATGAAATCCACCTGACTGGCCATCATCTGGCTGCTGAAGCGGGTCAGGGCCCGATGTACTGTTGCCTTGATGACATTGGCGTTAAAGGCTCCGCAGAGACCCCTGTTGGAAGTGATCAGCACCATTAAAACACGCTCCGTCTCCCGCTGTTTGGCATACTGGTTATCCTCATCATCCTTGATACTATCACCCACACTTGCAAGAATTTCCTTTAGTTTATCTGCATAGGGCCGGAACCGGACAATGGCATTCTGGGCCTTTTTCAGTTTGGCTGCAGAAACCATCTTCATGGCACTTGTAATCTGCATGGTAGAGGCCACTGAGACCTTTCGTTCACGTATCTCCTTTAAACTCGCCATGGATTACTTATATTTCTCAATAATTTCTATGGCAGCCTTCTCCAGTGTAGAGGTGATTTCATCTGTCAGTTTACCCTGTGCAAGTGAAGTCAGAACATCCTTGTGTTTTAATTCAAGGTATTCAAGAAATTCACCTTCAAACTCCTTCACCTTTTCTACGGGTATATCCTTCAGCAACCCCTTGGTTCCGCAGTAGATGATAGCGATTTGTTTCTGGACAGACATGGGTGCGTACTGATTCTGTTTCAGGATCTCCACATTTTTTCGACCCTTGTCCAGAACCGCCTTTGTGGCTGCATCCAGGTCTGATCCGAACTTGGAAAATGCCTCAAGTTCGCGGAACTGTGCCTGGTCAAGTTTAAGGGTACCGGCAATCTTTTTCATGGATTTAATCTGGGCATTCCCACCAACCCTGGAAACAGAAATCCCCACATTAATGGCAGGACGAACCCCTGCATTGAACAAATTCGACTCCAGGAAGATCTGTCCGTCTGTAATGGAAATCACATTGGTGGGGATATAGGCGGAAACGTCACCTGCCTGGGTCTCGATAATAGGAAGTGCTGTCAATGATCCGCCCCCTTTCACCAGTGGTACAAGTGGTTCGGGAAGATCGTTCATGTTTTTGGCTACTTCATCCGACTGAATGATCTTCGCAGCACGTTCAAGCAGGCGCGAATGGAGATAGAAAACATCTCCCGGATAGGCTTCACGTCCCGGCGGGCGTCTCAGTAGCAGAGAAACCTCACGGTAAGAGACGGCCTGTTTGGAGAGGTCATCGTAGATAATCAGCGCAGGTCTGCCCGTATCCCTGAAATATTCCCCGATGGAACAGCCGGCAAACGGAGCATAAAACTGAAGAGCGGCAGGATCTGCAGCAGTGGAGGATACAATGACGGTATAGTCCATGGCACCAGCCTCTTCCAGCGTTTTTTGGATATTGGCCACGGTGGAAGCCTTCTGGCCTATGGCCACATAGATACAGTAAACAGTTTCTCCTTTCTCGTAAAACTCTTTCTGATTGATAATGGTATCAATGGCGATGGCTGTTTTTCCCGTCTGGCGGTCCCCGATGATCAATTCTCTCTGGCCGCGACCTATGGGGATCATGGCATCGATGGGCTTGATCCCGGTTTGAAGTGGCTCACTTACCGGCTGGCGGAAAATAACACCAGGGGCTTTTCGCTCCAGGGGCAAGTCGATCATTTTTCCTGTGATGGGGCCTTTGCCATCAATGGGTTCTCCCAGTGTATTGATGACCCTTCCAAGCAAGGGCTCCCCTACCATGATGGATGCAATTTTCTTGGTGCGTTTAACCGAATCACCTTCCTTGATCTTGTCGGATGAACCCAGTAAAACGGCTCCCACATTGTCCTCTTCCAGGTTTAGAACAATTCCCATTACTCCGCTGTCAAATTCAATCATTTCATTTGCCTGGACACTGTTCAGACCATAAATCCGGGCGATACCATCCCCCACCTGCAGAACTGATCCTACTTCTTCAAGTTCAACTTCACTTTTGAAACCATCGATCTGTTTCTTTAATATCTCCGATACTTCGGAAGGTTTAATCTGACCCATTTGTTATTTATTTTCAATTCCGGTTTGAAGTAATTGTTTTTTGAGTTTTCTGAGACTGGTAGCCACACTTGCATCGTACTGTAAATCCTCAATGGTGAGTACAAATCCCCCGATCACATCCTTATCCACAGCTGTTGAGAGCTCCACCTCCGAATCGTATGCTTTTGTAATTAAAGCTTTTATATTTTTCAGGGCGGCCTCTTCTACAGGGTGCGCGGTAACCAGAGAGGCTATCCGCATTCCCTTTGCCTTGCGATACAGGTCCCTGAAATTCCTGGCGATGCCAGGGAGATAACCCTCCCTTTTGTTTTTGATCACCAGATTGATCAAGGCAAGGGAGACCTCACTGAGATGGGGGCTTAATATGGATCCCACCAATGCACATTTCTGGCTTGGCTGAAGCGTAGGTACATTCAGCATGTATTGGAAATCTTCCAGCTTACAGGTATCCGACAGCACTTCCATGTCCTTGTATACCTTATCCAGGACCTGCTTTTCAGAAGCACTTTGAAACAGCGCTTTTGCGTATCTTACAGAAATCTGACTTTCGTTCATAAAACACTTCATTAATTCAGGTCCGCCTCATTGATCAGCTTGCTGACCAATTTCTGCTGCGCTTTGCTGTCTTCAAGTTTCGCCCTGAGGATCTTTTCAGCTATATCCACTGAGATACTGGCCATTTGAATTTTCATATCATTAATGGCTGCAGCTTTCTCTGTCTGAATCGACTCCCGGGCACTTTTTACAAGCTTTCGGGCCTCTTCAGTAGCTTTCTCTTTGGCCTCAGCGATGAGCTTGTCCTTCATCAGCTTCGCTTCTTTCATCAGGGCGTCTCTTTCTGCCCTGGCCTCGGCAAGGATTTTCTCATTGTCGGCCTTCAATTGGGCCATCTCTTCTTTTGCCTTTTCTGCAGCATCCAGGGCTTTGCGAATGCTTTCATTCCGTGCTGAAACAGCAGTGAGAATTGCCGGCCACGCAAATTTACCCAGGACAAAAAGGAGGATCAGAAAGAACAGGGTCGACCAAAAGATCATGCCTAATCCCGGTGTTACTAAATCCATTGTATGATTTTTTAATTTTTTTCAAAGAAAGGCCCGCAACCAACCGTTACAGGCCAATTCAATTCAGTTGATTAGTTGCTCATCATGGAAACCACAACGGCAAACAATGCAACACCTTCAATCAGAGCGGCAGAAATAATCATGGCCGTCTGGATCTTGCCTCCGGCCTCGGGCTGACGTGCGATGGCATCCATGGCCTGTCCGCCGATCCTTCCAATCCCCAGTCCTGCCCCGATTACCGCCAGTCCTGCTCCGATTGCTGCTAATGTACCTGTCATAATCAATATATATTAAAGTTAAAATTAATCATGGTGATGCTCCGGCACCGCCAATCCGATAAACAATGCTGATAATAAAGTGAAGATATATGCCTGCAGGAATGCCACAAGCAATTCAATACAATCCATAAACAGTACCATGACCAAAGAGGGCACCGACATAAATATGGATTTGAAAATGAAAATCATGGATATAAGGCTCAATACGATGATATGGCCTGCAGTGATGTTGGCAAAAAGTCGCACCATCAGAGCAAAAGGCTTGGTAAGCATACCTATAATCTCCACAGGAATCATGATGGGTGCCAGCCATACGGGCACACCGGGCGTATTGAATATATGTTGCCAGTAAGACTTGTTCCCGCTAAAGGTTGTGATGATGAATGTAAAAAGAGCCAAAACCATAGTCACAGCAATGTTCCCGGTAACATTGGCTCCAAAAGGGAAAAAGGGGATCATTCCCATAAGGTTGTTCAGCAGGACAAAAAAGAAAACGGTTAAGAGATAGGGCATGTACCGGGCATATTTTTCTTCACCAATGTTGGGAATGGCTACATCCTCCTCAATAAAGACAATTACCGGCTCGATAAAACCAGCCAAACCTTTGGGTTCTCTGATTCCCATCTTCTTATAAGATTTTGCCAGGCCCAGGAACACCCACAACAGGATGATGAGCGAAAGCATCATCATACATACATTCTTGGTCATTGAAAAATCCAGCGGCAATCCTTCCTCTACCATCTCTCCATGTTCATCCACTTCAACGATTTTCCCGTTCAGGCTTTTATTTACTATTTCACCCTTCCTGTTCTTCACCTGGATGGTTCCATGCCCCATTTGAAAACCGTCATGGGTATGTCCGTGTGCTATATGCTTTGACAAGAACAGGTGAAAACCCGAATGCTTGCTGTAAAGGATCACCGGCAAAGGAACAGCTACATTTTGTCCGTTCTTCCTGGTAAGAATATGCCATTCATGGGAATCGGCAATGTGTTCCAGAATGTATTCCGTGGCATTGAACTCCTCCTTATGTGCATCGCCGGTCTGCTCTTCTGATACTGACTCAGCATGATGCCCATCCTGTGCAAGCAATTGGGGTGCCGCGGTAAACAGGCCAATTCCAAAAAACAGTGTGCTTATAAAAGCAAAATATCTCACGCTCACGATCAATGTAATTATTTGTTCTTTAGTAACTTAAGCAAGTTCCCCGCCAGAAAAAAAGTGAAGACTAAATATAGTGCAAAAAAAGAAAGTATAAATGGTTTTGTCAGATTTTTTGTAACCAGCCAGTAAACCAGGATAAAGAGGAGATACAACAGAAATTTAAAGCCGATCCCGGCAAGCATCCTGACCATTCCGTCACGGTGGGTGTGTTTAATCCCACGCACCATCACAAGCCAGGTAATCAGGTTAATTGCGGCAAAAGAAAGCGTAGTTACAATGAAATGACTGACTTCAAATTTAATCCCCAGATAAGGCAATCCGAGAATTCCTGCGATCAGCAAAAGTGAAGTGAGCACAAGCAATTGCCAGATGTACCTGAGCTGATCAATCATCCTTCTTCCGGATAAAATCCTTTAATACAATGTATAATCCCGCGAAAACACCCAGCAATGTAAGGATGGCCGTATAAACAGGTTTTTCGTGGGCAGCCCTTTCATCCAGTTTGGATCCTGCCCAATAGAAAAGAAGAATGATAATTATCATTTGAAATCCCAAACCCGAATAACGGGTAAAAGATTTCAATCCGGACGTGCTTTTACTGTCCTTCTTTTGGTTTGATAACCGGTTCGGAGCTGATTTCTTTTTTTCCACCCATATCGCATTTACCGGTAAATGTGGCTCCTGGCTCAATGGCCAGTTTTCCAGTTTTGATCTCACCATACAACTTGGCAACAGAACGAAGTGACAGCAGTTCTTCCACAACAACTTTGCCATCAATCATGCCTTCCACTTCACAGTTTTTGCACCTGATTTCACCTGTGATTTTGCCGGACTGTCCTATAAAAACCTTTCCTTTCGTATTCAGGTTGCCCACCAGATTTCCGTCAAAGCGGATATTCTCGCTGGAGGAAATGCTACCTTCAATGGTGGTTCCTACGCTGATCATATTGATCTTGTTGGTGTTTTCTGCTTCAGCCATTTTTGCCATTTGTTACTGTTTTGTTTGCTAAATTAATCAATATTCTGGTTTCCGTCGTACGCCCACCTGAGATAGAGCGAACCCCAGGAAAAACCGCCGCCGAATGCCGACAGGATCAGGTTATCCCCTTTTTTTAATTTTGATTCCCATTCCCACAGGCAAAGCGGAATGGTGGCCGCAGTGGTATTGCCATATTTTTCAATATTGATCATCACTTTTTCTTTGGGTATACCCATGCGGCGTGCAACCGCTTCGATAATCCTCATATTGGCCTGGTGAGGAACGAGCCAGGTAAGATCATCAGGTGAGAGATTATTCTTTTTCATAATTTCAACCGATACATCTGCCATCTTGGAAACAGCTATTTTAAATACAGCCTGCCCCTCCTGGAACACAAAGTGCTCATGGTTTTCTATGGTCTCGTGGGAAGGGGGCCGAAATGATCCACCTGCCTTCATCAGCAAATGATTCACTCCTCCGCCATCTACCTGGAGAATCGAATCGCATACTCCCAATCCCTCATCCACCGGTTCCAGTAAAACTGCTCCGGCACCATCACCGAACAGTGGACAGGTGGTCCGGTCGGTATAATCCGTAATGGAAGACATCATATCCGCTCCCACAAGGATCACTTTCTTATAGGTACCCGATTGAACGAAGGAGGCCGCCGTCTGAAGTCCGAATACAAAACCGGAACATGCAGCCGATAAATCAAAACTCCATGCATTGACCATCCCTGTCTTGTCACTGATCAGGTTCGCTGTTGCAGGAAAATGATAATCGGAAGTAATGGTGGCGCAGATCACCAATTCAATCTCTTCAGGTTTGATCCCGGTTTTCTCAAGAAGGCCCCGCACCGCCAGTGCCCCCATGTCCGAGGTAGCTCCTTCCTTCAGTATCCTTCTCTCCTTGATACCAATACGCTGCATGATCCACTCATCGGTGGTTTCAACCATGGTACTGAGTTCATCATTTGTTAACCTGTATTCCGGCACATAACCATGAATGCCGGTAATTCCAGCAGCAATTTTGCTCATCTGTCCAGTTCTTCTTTAATGCGATTAACCAGTCCGGCTTCTACAACTTCTGAAGTATGCCGGATCATGCTCTTGATTGCATTTTCAGTGGAAATCCCATGTCCGATAATGATCGGGCCATTGACACCAAGAACAGGGGTTCCCCCATAGTTCTCAAAATTAAACATTTCAAAATATCCGTTGCAAACTTCCTTTTCTTTCACAACCTTGTAAAACGCTTCAGCCTCTTTCAGAATCATATTCCCCACAAATCCATCGCTAACAATCACATCGGTCCTGTTGGAAACAAACAATTCGTTGGCTTCAATATTGCCAATAAAATTATATTCCGGCGACTCTTTCATGAGCTGGTAAGTACTCCTGGCCACCATATTCCCTTTATCCTCCTCCAACCCAATGTTCAGTAAAGCTACACCTGGCTCATCAATTCCATGAACCAATTTTGAGTAAATGGTACCAATGAGGCCATATTGGTATAAAACATCAGGCCTTGCATCAGGATTTAAACCCACATCCAGCAACACAGACATGTTTCCTTCAAGATTGGGTATGGGTGCTGCGATGGCAGGACGAATAATTCCAGGGATCACGTTAATGATTTGCAGGGTTCCGACAAGCAAGGCACCCGTATTGCCTGCACTGCAAAATCCATCGAGGTCTCCGCTGGAAACAAGGTGTTGTCCCTTAAAAATACTGGCTTCCGGCTTTTCCTTAAATGCCTTCAGGGGATGGTCCTCCATCCCCACAACTTCAGAAGTATGAATTGTGGATATTCCGCTTATGTCAAGCTGATGCTCCTCGGTGTAAGCTGACAGGATGTCCCGGTCTCCGATCAGTACTATTTCAACATGATCGGGCAAGGACTGCCGGGCAAGTATGGCACCACGAATTGTGGAGCCGGGAGCGAAATCACCTCCCATCATGTCAATTCCAATCCGCATCGGTGGTTTGTTGACATCCCCTGTGGGGATGGCGCTTAACCTAACTTAGCTTCGGAATCGATAACAAGCTTACCTTTATAATAAAGGTTTCCATCGACATAATATGCACGATGGCGCTCATGAACTGTTCCGGTAGTTGAACAGGTTGAAAGCGTCGGGACTTCGGCCTTGTAATGGGTCCTTCTTTTGTCCCTTCTTGTCTTAGACGTCTTTCTTTTCGGATGTGCCATAACTACTGTTTATTTTCTATAAATCCTTTAATGCATCCCAGCGGGGATCTCGTTTTTCTTCTTCTTCACGGATTCCCCTGTGATCATTCAGCCTGCGGATCATCTCCGGGTTACAGGTTGAAACACCCTGCTCATCAACGGGGTGGGTCCGTTTGTAAGGCAGTGCAAGTATCACAAACTCGTACATAAGCTGCCCCACGTCGATCTCATGATCATCTCTGTGGATCATGATCACGTCATCTTCTATTTCACCCGGAGTGTCTCCCAATTTCACGAAGATGGTCTGTTTTGTGTCCACTTTTGCCATAAACAGGTCAAGGCAACGGTCACAAATAACTTCCACTTCTCCTGTGAGTATGAAGTGCAGCGAAATCAATCCATGTTTCTTTTCCAGGATTACATCCGCTTTCATATTTCCCGTTTCCACTTCGGGTTGCTCCAATGAAGCAAAGAACTTTCGATCAAGCACAAACGAAAAATCGTGATCTCCATCCGCTAACCCGGAAATGCGAACAGCATATAAACCCCTCTTGCTCACGATTCTTCAATTTGGGTGTGCAAAAGTATAAATTAATCTTGTATAAAAAAAACAAAAAAACGGAGGCCCTTTGGCAGAATTGTCAGGTGATCACCTGCTGAATGGTTTCGATCAGTGAATCAATGAAAAAATCATCTTTGGTCAGATACCTGTTGGCCCCGTTTTCCAGGAATTCGGAAAGCAAAGAATCATCACCCTGGCCGGTGAGAATCACCACAGGAATGTCCTGGTCAATTTTCCGAATCTCCCTGAGTGTTTCAAGTCCGCTTAACCGCTCTTCACCGGGTCCGGATAAAATATGGTCCAGGACAATTAGCCTCGGTTTTTGGTCCAGATTTTCAAGGCATTCTTCCCCGGTCATAAAAGTAATTACCTGGTAATCCTGCCGGCTTTGGAATGTGTATTCCAGCAGGTTAAGAATCATCTTATCATCATCCACAAAAAAAATCTTCCTGTTCATTGATGCAACAGATCACTGTTTCAGCGGTTCCTGTAAAAGTAACAATTATATTTTTACAACAAAATGTTATACAAGTGTCCGTTTTCGTAATACCTGTTGTCCGGAACCGGACAAAATGATTTTATCCAAATTATGTTAAGTCATTGTTTTATTGATAACTGACTGAATTGGCATTAAGATTGAGTTTACTAGCCAGTTCTTCACTGAAAACCCTTGGCTCCGATGTCATTACTAAAAAACTATTTTCTTGCCCTAATCCGAAATGCGGTTAGAGACAAATTCTTTTCCCTTCTCAATCTGCTCGGACTCGCTGTAGGTATCACAGCTGCAATTTTGATCTTCATTTATGTTCAGGATCAGGTCACCTATGACAGTTATAATGAGCATTTTGAACGTATTTACCGGCTCGAGGCGGACTTTTCCATCAACGATGAACAGACCCTGTCGGCCATCACACAAATTCCATTGGGCCCTACCCTGAAAGATGAATATCCTGAAATTGAAGTACAGGCCAGGATCCTTCCCAACAGAGATCAATATTTTGAAAAAGGTGAGGATACCTTCAAGGAGGACAGCATTATGTGGGCCGATTCCACCCTGTTCAAAGTCTTTTCTATCCCGTTTATCGGGGGGGATCCGGGAACGGCACTGACCGAGCCGTACACCATGGTGGTTAGTAAATCTCTGGCTCACAAATATTTTGGGACGACTGATGTACTTGGTGAAAGCATGAAAGCCCTGGATGGTTCCAATTATACCATCGTTGGGGTTATTGAGGATCTTCCCGAAAATGTACACCTGCGTTACAACGGTTTGCTCTCGGCTGCAACCATTGAAGAGCAGATTGGAACTGAAAGGTTTAACGACAGAAGCGCCGGCTCATTCTGGAATGTGACTACGTATACTTACATCCTGATGGCAGAAAATACCACACCGGATATGATTCTGTCGAAATTTCCCGACTTCTATGATAAGTACATGAGGGAACTGGGAGACCAGATCAATGCATCGTTCAAGTTGAGAATCACTCCTCTGTCGAAGGTTCATTTCCAGAAAGATGAACTAACCTGGGACCTGCCCAAGGGAAACATGAATTATGTCTATATCATGGCCATCATCGGGGTACTGCTGATTGTAATTGCCAGCATCAACTATACCAATCTGACCACTGCCCGGGCAACCAACCGTGGAAAAGAGATCGGAATCCGGAAAGTAGGCGGTGCCAGCAAGGGAGTCCTCCGGTCGCAATTTTTGGGGGAATCCATTGTGGTAGCTATCGTTGCCGGAATCGCATCCGCTTTTCTGACACTCCTGGCACTTCCCTTGTATAACAATCTTACCGGAATGACCTCTGACTGGCATGTGCTGGTTCAGCCCACAGTGATTGTTTTTATACTGGGAATTTCGGTTCTTACCGGATTTCTGTCAGGGATCTATCCTGCTACCTACCTGGCCTCTTTCAATCCTGTTTCCATCCTGAAAGGGAATGGTGTAAGCGAGAAGGACAGGGGATGGTTAAGAAGAGGATTGGTCATTATCCAGTTCCTGATCTCATCAGTAATGATCATTGGCTCCATTGTCGTGGCCCTTCAGATGGGATATATACAGAAAAAAGATCTTGGATTTGACAAGGATCAGATTCTGATGCTGACACTAAATGACACTGCCATCATTAGCAACGTCAAAGCGTTTATGGAGGAGATCGAAAGACATCCTGCTGTGGAGGGAACATCCATCTGTACCACGGCACCCGGCCGGTTCTATGGGAAACAGGTCATGACTGCAGAACAAAACAACGGAGAAATGACCGAAAAAGCATTCAACCAGTGTTTTGTGGATTTTGATTACATGGATGTGATGGGCCTCACACTGGTGGAAGGCCGGTTTTATGACCGGGAATTCGGGTCGGACATGACCAATGCATTTGTGGTGAACCAGGCCCTGGTGGATGATATGCAATGGGGAGATTCTGCCATCGGGAAACAGTTTATCCGGGGCGTAAATATACAGAATGCCAACAATCCCGTCGGAAAGATCATCGGGGTGGTGGAAAATTTTAACTATGGTTCCCTTCACAATCCCATAGAACCCCTGGTCATGCCTTGCGCTGAAAATGCCCGGTTTATGCGTATCCTGTCGGTCAGGGTTTCCGGGGGAGACATGCAGGAAGTTCTTGATTGGGTGAAGGAACAAAGGGCTGCATTCAATCCGGCTTACCCCATTCAATACAGCTATCTCAGTGATGAATTAAATGCCCTGTACGGGGAGGAAAAGGTCATTTTTGCATTGGTTATCTCTTTTACTATACTGATCATTTTCATTGCTGCACTGGGACTGCTGGGGCTCTCTTCGTTCATGACCGTGAAACGGACCCGTGAAACCGGAATCCGAAGGGTCATGGGAGCATCGCAAAATCAGATCCTGACCCTTTTCCTGGTACAATTCTCAAAGTGGGTGATCATTTCAAATGTTATTGCATGGCCACTTTCATTTCTTGTCATGAAAAACTGGCTGCAAAACTTCACCTACCGAATCGCATTTCCCTTCTGGACCTTTATCATATCTTTGTTGGTATCATTAACCATTGCGGTGATCACTGTAAGCTGGCAATCCATTAAAGCTTCCAGGATGAACCCGGCAGCCTCCATCAGGGCAGAATGACAACAGGGAAGATATTGGGAAACATAGTTGTGATCAATGGACAACCGGCGGACGCGTCAGGCTATCAACCCGACCTGTCCGCTGATGTGTATTACGAGGTGGTCAGGCTGATCGACCGGAAAATCCTGTTCCTGGATGACCACCTGTTGCGGTTCAAAAAATCCCTCTCTGTTTCGGGACTCGAAACCCCCGGAGATAATGTGATCATTGAAAACCTCCGAATCCTGCTGCTGCATAATGACGAAACCGTGGGCAATATAAGGATCTGCCTGCAGAAAAGCCAGGGAAAGGAGCCGGACCTTCTGTGCTATTTTGTTCCCTATTACTATCCCGAACAGTGTATGTACCTGAGCGGGGTACAGCTGGTTACCTACCCCCATGAACGCCCCAATCCCGGGATCAAAAAGTGGGACACCAGTTTCAGGGAATCGGTGGCCTTTCACATCCGGGACCATGGGGTTTATGAAGTCCTCCTGATAAACGCACGTGGAGAAATTACAGAAGGAAGCAGATCCAATGTTTTTTTTATTGATCAGACGGATCGTCTGATTTCGCCGCCGGAAAAGGATATTCTTCCAGGGATTTCCAGGAAGTATGTACTTCAGATTTGCGCAGAAAATGGTATTGAAGTTATCGAAAGGCCGGTTCTCCGGAATGAATTGGGAGACCTGGTTTGTTGTTTTATCTCCGGGACTTCACCGAAAGTACTCCCGGTATGGCAGATAGAGGGAACCCAGTTCAGGGTTGATCATCCTGTTCTAAGGAAGATCATGGAACGATTCGATTTATTGATTCAGGATAACCTGAAAACAATTCTATAATTTTCATGTTATAGCAACACATATCCTTGAAATTTTCTGAAATGAAAAAGACCATTCCCCTGGCAATCCTTGCAATATCCTTTATTACAATAGACTCCAGTGCCCAGATCAAAGTTTTCAGGTCCGCAGGCGGTGAGGTGATCCTTTCCGGGGCCAATGTGCAGATGATGCCCCTGGGTGCGGATCCGGCAACTACGAACCCGGTAGATTTGAACACCAATGCAAGGTTCACACTCTATTTCCATACACAACAGTTGCTCAATATTGACCTGAATAATAAAATCGGGTTCTACACAGGAGCAGCCATCAGAAATGTGGGTTTGATCCAGGAAGACCTCTACCAGTATATGGGATTCACCGGGATCGATAATACCCACCCAAACTGGAACAAAAACACCAAGATCAAGCGCCGCAGCTATTCCCTGGGATTCCCGCTGGCTTTAAAACTTGGACTTCTCGACAAGCACTATTTCCTCTATGCAGGGGGTGAATATGAATGGATGTTCCATTACAAGCAAAAGCTATTCATCGACGACAACAAAACCAAATACACCGAATGGGCCAGCGACAGGGTGAATCACTGGATGCCGTCTTTTTTCGCCGGGATTCAGTTCCCCGGAGGGGTAAACCTGAAATTTAAGTATTACCTGAAGGATTTCCTGAATACAGATTTCCAGGGAGTGGATTTCGGGGAAAATGTGGATTATTCACAATTTAAATCCTCCGGAATCTGGTACATTTCCATGGCCTTTGTTTTCGACCAGAAGCAGATGAAGAAAATGCTGGAAGCCCAGCAATTCGACAAGCTCGTATACAGGTAGAAGGGAATTTGCAATACCCTCCGTTGATGGTATAAAATCATCCCCATCGCCCCAGTCAATGTGGTGTCCTTCAAAAATAATAATCCTAGCTTTGCAATCTTACTCGATAAAACATGAACAGGGTCAAACTCATTCAACAGATTTTTTCAAGCACCAATTTCAATACCTATCTGGAAATCGGAACGCGCAGTGGCAACTCTTTTTTACCCATAAAAAGCAAAACCAAAATCGCCGTTGACCCTGAATTTACCATCCCGTGGGAAAAAAAAGCCAAATGGATAATTAAAAATCCATCCAACTTCGGCAGTAAATATTTTGAGGAGACAAGTGATGATTTCTTCCGCCTCAGAAAGGGTTTCCTGAAGAAAACAGGGAAAATCGACGTGGTACTTATTGATGGTCTTCATACCTACCAGGCTTCACTGAATGATGTTATCAATGCCCTTGTGTACTTAAATTCCAATGGGGTCATCGTGCTGCATGACTGTCTGCCTCCCAATGAGGCGGCAGCATTGCCAACAAAGCAGTTTCCAACTGAGGAAGAGAGAAATATTGAAGGCTGGAACAACCAGTGGAACGGAGATGTCTGGAAAACCATAGTATATCTGCGCAGACATTTTTCTGATCTGTTGGATGTACTGGTTCTGGATACGGATTTTGGCCTGGGCATCGTCCGGATCAGATGCGGGATCGATGAAAAACCTGACATTGATCAGAAGTCGTTTGATGAAATCGATCAAATGACCTACAGGGAAATGATCCCCCATGCCAAAGAAATACTGAATGTAAAGGAAGTGGAATACATCAACCAACTGCTTGATGAAATAGCTTCACAACCCAATCCCTGTTAGAAGGATCATATTCCTGAAAGGAGGCCGCGGAAAATATTTTTTTTCTATTTTTGCATTCAACCGGGGTGTTAGCTCAGTTGGTTCAGAGCGCTTGCTTGACAGGCAAGAGGTCACTGGTTCGATTCCAGTACATCCCACGCTGATTAACAGAGTCTTAGAGAGATAATTTCTAAGACTCTTTTTTATTGGTTGAAACATGGTTGAAACAATGCTCTTTTTACAGAGCTATCTTTCGTACTTATTGGAAAAACCGGAAGCGTTGATCATTCTTCGCCGAACCGTTACAAATTTATTAAACATCAGAACACCAGGTCATTTGCCTTGTCATCCAGAATCGGCCTGAAGTGGTCAGGAGGTCCGTTTTTTCCACTATTGAGCCAAAATCAATTTGAGAATTCCCATTTTGAGAAGTTACCAAGCTTTGGTATCTTTGAATAAACTAAATACAATGGGCAAGAATACTTCAATATCCCTGGGAGATCATTTCGAGAGCTTTATTCAGAACGAGATTTCTAATGGAAGGTACAGCTCAGCAAGTGAGGTTGTTAGATCAGCTTTAAGGTTGCTTGAAGCAGAAGAGAATAAGATCAAGGCATTGAGATTAGCACTTGAGGAGGGGGAGAATTCTCAAATTGTTGAAGACTTCGATCCGGCAGCACATCTCGAAACCCTTCACCGGAAGCACTTATGAGCAAGGTAAAATACCGCATTAGGGCAGCCGCAGTTAAAGATTTGGAGGGGATTTGGGAGTACACATTTCGAAAATGGTCAAAAGACCAAGCAGATAGATATCACAGTATTATTATTAATGAGATAGAATATGTCGCAGATAATAAGACTGTTGGTAAGGACATGAGTCATTTAAAAGAGGATTATCTTGTCACGTATGTGAAATCGCATATGATCTTTTTCAAAAGGCAAAAAGGTATTGTACATATAATTCGGATTCTACATCAAAAGATGGATATTGAGTCAAACCTTAAGTAAAAGTAAACTGGCCCTCATCATTGTTGGGGTTTTGGGTTCTACAATTTATTAAAGTATTCCGAATCAAATGTCAAAAGATGCAAACTCCTCATCCTTATTCAATATAAGGTGATCCAGTAGCTCAATGCTCACTAATTTCAATGCTTTCCTTACTGACATAGTCATCTTCTTATCTGCATCACCGGCCTCCTGGGAAAACAATTCTTCGATTCGTTCCAGGCTGATCCAATGAATTGTATTAAATTTATTGTGGCAACAATGATAGCATCAAGAACAACAACGACACTATTCATATTGATATGTGTTTCTTTTTCAGGATGTCGTGATGATGACATTCCAATCTCCAGGACCAACCATATCTATTTACTGGATAGATATAATTATACGGTCGTTTCTATAGATACTGAGACTGAAGAAAAAATGATTCTGGGAGAAGTACATGTCCCGGAACTGATGTCTCTGGATTACTATGACAACACCAACAGCAACCTGTTTATTGATCTGAAAAACAAAAGGCTTGCTTCAAGTGCCTGGAAAAAGAAAGTTAAGTATTTCTTATTGTTTGATTATGAAAAGGGTGATCTGATTGATTCGGTTAAGTTATCTTATCCTTTTACAAATCGATATTTTTATTCTCCTGACCTGGAAACGATCTACAGCTATCTTACCGGAACATTATTTTCGATGAACCTGAAAGAAAAACAAGTGATCAGAGATGTAATAATTATTGCTGATTCAGTGGGATGTGGTGTTGGACATCAGGGGATTAACAACTTTGATCATGTATTTTACAATTATGGTTGTAATAAAACAACCATGATTAATCTTGAAACAAAATCAACTGATATCATTGATCACTATCATTTTGACCCAAATAAACTGAGTGAATGGATATTACTTTATTCTGTGGGACTTTCAAAAGACCGCAGCTTCCTGTTGGGCTTTGGAAATTATTCAAGACATTTCCCGGAGGATCCCGATTATATCGGGGCTTTTGACAGTGTTAGAAATGAACTCTATATGGTCAGGAAAAATCTGATGGATGGATCTTTTACAGAGAATCAAATCGATTTGAACTTCGGACAGAATAACGGATACTTTAATTCAGAAACAGAACAATATATTCTAAAACACAATGAGGATGCAATTATATTGAACTCTGATTTAACACTGTATAAAATAATTGGTACTGAGAATATGTCAATTATTAAACAATAACATTGGCTGAATGCAAATAGAAGACCTTGGGTATAATGACAAACTTGAGAAATTCAGGATAGATAATCATCTCAATCACCTGGAGATCGGCAGAGTTATTGCAGAACATAAAGAGCGGTATGCAGTCAGGACATCAGAAGGTGAATTCGATGCCGAAATAACCGGTAATATTCGTTTTACTGCACAAAGTCGGGAAGATTTTCCGGCAGTGGGTGACTGGGTTGCCATTCAGGTTTATGAATCAGATTTTGCCATCATTCAAAAAATACTTCCAAGATTCTCAGTTCTTAGAAGACAGGCAGTTGGACAATTTGGAGAAATTCAGCTTATAGCCACAAACATTGATTATGCTTTTTTGGTCCAGGCTGTTGACAGAGATTTTAATATCAACAGACTTCAAAGATATCTGACAATTTGTAATTCATCAAAGGTTCGTCCTGTCATCATACTCAGCAAGATTGATTTAATAGATGAGAATCAGCTTTCAGAGATACTAAAGAGTATAAGAATCCGGATTAATCATGTTCCGCTTATTACAATCAGTAATAAGTCACAGGAGGGATACGATACAATAAAAAGAAGTATTGAGAAAGGTAAAACCTATTGTTTGCTTGGTTCGTCAGGTGTTGGAAAATCCACCCTGTTCAATAATCTTTCCGGGAAGACCATCATGCGAACCGAATCCATAAGCCAGAGCACAAACAAAGGGAGACATATTACAAGTCACCGGGAATTAATTGTCCTGGAAAATGGCGGAATATTGATTGACAATCCCGGGATGAGAGAAGTTGGCATCGCCGATTCAACAGACGGATCAGAAATCACCTTCGACATGATTGTCAGCCTTTCTCAAAAATGCAAATTCAAAGATTGCACACACACCAGTGAGGCAGGTTGTTCAGTACTTGAAGCCGTTGAACAAGGAGAAATAGATCAAGCTACCTACGAAAATTACCTGAAAATTGAAAAAGAGAAAGTCCATTTTGAATCGACTGTTGCAGACAAGCGAAAGAAAGATAAAGAATTTGGGAAATTTTTAAAAAACTATAAAAAGGACATGAAGAAAAACAGGTACTAGGTATAACTACAAAACAAACAAAACAATGGGAAAAGAAGCAATCAATGTCTCATCCGTTGATGTAGACAAATTATTGAAAATGCTAAATGCAGCCTTGTCAGAAGAATGGCTTGCATATTATCAGTACTGGATTGGCGCCAGATTAATGGAAGGACCCATGAGAAGTGAGGTAGAGCCCGAACTTCTGTTACATGCCAATGAAGAATTGGGTCATGCCGAATTGGTGGTAGCCAGAATTATTCAACTGGGGGGAACACCGGTAATAAATCCGACAGAATGGACAAAACTTGCTCGTTGTTCTTATGATGAACCGTCCGATCCTTACATCGAAGTGATTCTGGAGCAAAACCTGAAAGGAGAACGATGTGCAATCAAGCGCTACCAGGAAATTGCCGATTTTACAGCAGGGAAGGACCATTCGACACATCAAATGGCAATTCAAATCCTTAGCGATGAATTGGAACATGAAGATGATATTGAAGCATGGATTACTGACATAACAAGAATGAAAGAAGAATTTAAAAAAATGAGGTTATAAATATGATCAGCCCTGCTGAAATATGAAGCACATTAAACCAAGAATTCCGGAAGGAGGAGCCATAGAAGACAGCTCTGAAATGAGCATGGAACAGTACAGCGAAACCATGAAAAAACAACTTGGCAGAGAATACATTCGTTTCGCTGAGAATGTTTTAGAAAAAGTTGCTCCTGCTCAAGGTTCTAGGGTATTGGAAATTGGACCCGGACCCGGATGGGCAGGAATCAATCTACTGCTGAACCGTGCCGATTTACATTTGGATGGACTGGAAGCCTCGCCGGACATGATTCGGGTTGCCCAAGACAATAGAGACAAAGATGGTTTGTCCGACAGGATCAAATATATGGAAGGCACCGGAGAAGAGATGAAAGGCATTCCGGATCATCATTATGATCTGGTCATATCCCGGGACTCCTTGCATCATTGGATAGATCCTGAGAAAGTGTTTCTGCAAATAAAGCGGGTATTAAAAGAGAATGGGAAAATTTATATTCATGACCATCGACGAGATATGAATTTCTTTGGAAGACTGATCGTTCATGTTATTGGATTACTTGTAGCAGGCAAAATGCTGAAGTATTGGAAATCTTCAATCGCTGCGGCCTATACCAAAGCAGAAATTGAAAAAATACTCCGAAAAATTGACTGTAACAATTGGGAAGTAGAAACTGAATTAATGGATTTGACGATACTCAAAACCTGATCTCACGTTTTTATTCCCCGGTAAATTTGCTGATTGGAATCCCGTTCTGTTGTTCAACCGCATGATACATGGTTGCAAAGGCCGTGGAGATCCACATGATGGATACAAAGATTCCGACTATTAGCAGGATCAATCCCCCGATGGCAATCCAGAAGGCCAGAAAACCCATGAAAAAGATCTGCCATCCATATCCGCGGGTCATGTCCCAGCTGACCCTCAGTGCTTCCATGGCATCCATCTCCCTGTCTACGACCAGATAGGGAACAAAGGCCAGGCGACAGGCAAAAATAATCCCGGGAACAATCAGCATGACAATTCCAAGTCCGACGATGACCGCCACCACAATATTGGCCACCACTGCATTCCAGTAGTTTCTTTGAAATACCGAAAAAACATCTTTGACTTCCACCCGTTCGCCCCTGACCGCCTTCAGAAAAGCCCAGTTGGCCCCGTACCCGATGGGGCCTCCCACAAAAATCCCGTACATCAACCCGAACATAATAAGCGGAGCCATAAACCATTCAAAGCTGTCTGCTTTCCACTGGATAACACTTGAGGGCCCTGACATGATTGCATAGACGATCCCGATCACCAGAAGTTCTACAAAATAGTTTCCCATAACTTTCCAGCCAATGCTGTAACTTTTCACTCCGTCGGGCTGAAAATCGTACTGTTCATTATTCATTATTGTGACCATGATATTTCGATTTGAAGTTTCGCCAACAAATCTATGGAACCCCGGTTCCTGTTCCTAGAGACTTTGGTAGTGTATTTAAATTTCCAACCAAAGTTGGTATGAACCCGGGTGTTCACCAAAGTTGGATTTCGTATCTTGAGCCTGGCATCCCTTTGAAATGGAAGATCACCTGAAGCTTATTCTTGTATTCGTACCGCTGGTGGCTGGTGCCATTGCCATATTTTTTGCGCTCCGTCTGATGCGCATCTACAAACTGGCATTTGTGAGCAGCTACTTTTATTACCTGGTCTTCTTGTACATATTCGGTGTCTACAGCCTTGTAGGATCCGGAGCACTGGAACATTTTTTCATGCGGATGGAAACTGGCCTGGACATCATTCATTCCACAAGGCTTTTTGCCATCCTGGTTGGAATCCCCCTCCTGATTCTCTCCAAGTATATGCTCCTGAAAAGCATTACCGAACTGTTTTCAAAAAAGCTGTGGCCTTCCTTTACCCTGGTATATTTCCTGCTGTCGCTGATATCCTTTGGAGTATACGGCGTTTTCGTCGTACGGCTGACAAAGTTTGAATCCGGTGAATATCAGGCTCTTGTGACTGTGCAACGCTGGGTGTTCACAAGCTTTCTGGTGTTTATCTATGGGATGGTATATCTGATCTCTATGGTACTCTCCAGAAGGCTGGTTCACCATGAACGCTCCTTTGCCAGAACATTTGCTTCATGGTATCTTCTCTTCGGGATCATTAGCTCTGCCACGTTTATTCTCTCCGGACTGCATGAAATCATCCCGTTCATCTTTATTTTCTTTTTCCTTTCCTGGCACCTGATCCCCATCCTGTTCCTTTATCTCTACCTGGAAAAATACCACGGAGAAACAGCAGCAGTCCAGGATAATTTTGAGGAGATGCTGGTGCTGTTCTCAGATAAGTATGAGATTTCCAAAAGGGAGCGGGAGGTGATCCATCTAATATGCAAGGGATTGTCCAACCAGGAGATCAGCGATGCGCTTTTTATCTCGCTACAGACCGTGAAGGACCACATCCACCGGATATTCGTGAAAACCGGTGTGAAGAACCGGGTTCAGCTAAGCAACCTGATCCGTACTGAATAAGCCCTAGATGGCCCAGAGGGTTGACTCCCCGTCCAGATCGAAACGGAATTCCATGACGCCCGGCCACATGGGGGCTATCATCTCCGATTCCCATGATTCGAACAACAGCTGAAGTTCCCTGATCTTGCCCGGATATTGGGTGGCCAGATTGTGATGCTCTCCCGGATCTTCCGCCAGGTTGTAGAGGAACCACTGATTGTCCCGCTCATTCCAGACCAGTTTCCAGGTTCCGGACCGAACTGCCCTGTTGAAATCGGTGCGCCAGAATAGTGGCCTCACCGGTTGCAGTGAGTCCGGATTTTCCAGCCACGGCAAAAGGTTGATACCATCAATGTGCCGGTCCCCGGGAAGTTTCACTCCGGCTATTGCTGCAGAGGTTGTAAAAATATCCATCAAAGATACGGGTTCACTGGTTTCCAATCCCTCCGGGAGATGTCCTTTCCAGGAGAAAATCATGGGTATATTGATCCCCCCTTCAAACTGGGAGAACTTTCCTGCTTTCAATGGACCGTTGTCGGTGGCTCCCGTATAGGTTGCCCCTCCGTTGTCGCTGGCAAAAATAATCAGTGAGCTTTCAGTCAGGCCCAGTTGATCAAGCCGTTCGATGATCATCTCTACCGCATCGTCAAGGGCAGAGATCATCGCGTAATAGACCCGTTTGTTGTGATCGGCAACATAAGCAAACCTGTCATAGTAATCCCGGGGAACCTGGAAGGGTGTGTGGGGCGCATTGAAGGGCACAAAAAGAAAGAACGGGTTTTCCTGGTTTTTATCCATAAATGTGCAGGCGCGCCTGGCTATGGAAAAGGTCAGGTACCCGGAATCTTCAATCTCCTTATTATTCTCACTGATGGCACAGGTTCCTTTTCGTTTCTGCCTCCAGATATGTTTGTTGGCAAAATAGTCGTGCCTGTGTTCAACCATTCCAGGAGTACCCGGCGGGGCATAGTAGGTGAAGGCTTCGTAAAAGCCGAACTGTTCCTGAAATCCCCTGTTGTTTGGTACAAATTCATCCTGGTATCCCAGGTGCCATTTTCCAAAAATTCCCGTTCTGTATCCCCGGTGTGACAGCAACTCCGAAAGCAGGAGCTCTGACTGAGGAATCCCCTGTCTTTTCATCTCTTCTTTTGACGGTTTTGACATGGGGGCAACCAACTGCATGGGGTCGGTGTTGATCAGGTGTTCCACAATCCAGTATTCCAGACGGTTTCGGGCATACCGGTTCATCGGCTGCCGTTCGAAGCCAAACCTTTGTTGGTACCTGCCGGTCAGCAAACTTACCCGTGATGGACTGCAAACCGGGCTGGTGGCATAAGCACTGTTAAATTTTACCCCGTGCTCTGCAAGCCTGTCCAGCGCAGGGGTTGATACCCCATTCGCATTGTAGGTGGAGATATCATGCATCCCCAGATCATCCACAAGGATCAGTACGATATTGGGTGTTTTTTCGCCCGGCCCCACAGCAGACAGGGAATCCAGGTATCTGGATTTACCCATGATCAGCTCCCTGTCATCTTCAATGGGAAAGGGTCCTTTGTCCACCTCCACATGACATCCCCTGCCCATTAGTGAGAACAGGACAAAACAGGTTACCGGTAAAATCTGACTGTTCATTAGCTTTTTCGCCGAATGCGCAAAGATGTTAAAAATAAACAACTATTTTAGTTTCAAACAAGCACAATGACTATTCGGGAAAAGGTGTTTCAGGTCCTTGACAGCCTGGATATCCCATACGAAATCCATGAACATCCGCCGGTCCCTACGGTTGAGGAAGCACTCCCCTACTGGAACCAGATCAATGCCACCCATTGCAAAAACCTCTTCTTCAGAAACCACAAGGGAAACCGGCATTACCTTGTGATTCTCAGGCACGACCGCCAGTTGAATATCAGGGACCTGGAACAAAGGCTGAAACAGGGCAAGATCTCTTTTGCCTCACCCCAAAGGATGGAGCGCTACCTGGGTTTATCAGGCGGATCTGTTTCAGTATTCGGGCTGATCAACGATCAGGAAAACCATGTACACCTGTTCCTGGATACAGCCCTGCAAAAAGCTAAGAAGATCAGCTTCCACCCCAATGAAAACACAGCCACTGTGGTAATCTCTATTGAATCATTCATTCGGTTTCTGGAATGGAGCGGAAATTCCCATGAGTTTATTCAACTCTATGATACAGACTAAAAAAAATCAAATGGAAAAAAGAAGCATGAAACAACACGTATCCTTTGTGGGAGCTCTTCACATTGGATTTGGAATCCTGGGGCTGATCGGTGCCCTGGCCGTATACATTACATTTAACTTCGCCCACGGTTTTGTAGAGTCGGAACCCATAGCAGAAGAGATCTTGACCTTTCTGGGCGGAACCGTTTCACTCCTGATCCTTTTCTTCGCATGCCTGGGGATCATCGGCGGCATCGGTCTGTTCTCTTATAAACCTTGGGCAAGGATCCTGGTGATGATCGTCTCTGCCATCAACTGCCTGAATATTCCCATCGGAACCGCCAAAGGGGTTTACTCCATCTGGGTCCTTATGCAGCCCGAGACCATCGAACTGTTTGAGGGATCGTAGCCGGGTGCACCATAAAAATCCTAGCTGTAACAATAGGGACTATGCGTTGAGGCTACCCGGGAAGGAAGCCTTAATTATTTGAAAAAGAATTTTAGCGACGACCGGGTAGCCTTAACGAAAAAGGAGGCTGACTCAAAAGGCCCTTTTTATTCAATTCTAAGGGATGCTTATGAAGTAACCTGGCATTTTTTACGCAGTAAATAAGCACGTTACGAATAAGCA
>Ga0315535_1000237_pt1 | contig 38430 bp, 37 predicted proteins | sample SalMarSW160220MG_2_FD_203092 | JGI IMG/M metagenome (GOLD analysis project Ga0315535, IMG submission 203092) | Salt marsh sediment microbial communities from the Plum Island Ecosystem LTER, Massachusetts, United States - Salt Marsh Sediment SW1602-20 ... | reverse complement strand
TTTCCATTTTACTGCAGTTGGTTGATCATATTTCATTTCAATGAATCATACACATAAATTTATAAGTATCAATTAAAAGTGATTGCTATGAAAACGAAGGTTGGTTTATTTAACAGGTTGACGGCTACGGCCGTTGCATTGTTCGTTCTCACTGTTTGTGCATTTGCTGACGGTGAAACGACAGAAGTGTTCTTTTCGGGAACTTCCAATTCCTCCGCTGGCGATTTTGTGGTACAAACCACAAATGATATGTTTCAATTCCAGGGGAGAGACTATGAAGTATACCGCGTATACTATGATGATCCGGAGATGAATATGAAGATCGCCGTAAACATGGAGGGTAAGTGTACATCCTTTGTGGCATTTAATGGTGAATTTATGTTCTTCTACAATTGTAACAAGCACGGATTCGGCGTAAGAAAAGTAATGTTTTCAAATCCCTGGGTGAAGGATGGTTTTGATGCCCAGCAGTTTCATGATCAATCGGTCCTTATGAAAGAGCGAAAGGTTGAGAAGAAAGCTGCCGTTGGCTTGATTGCTTCCTATGTACCCCAGATGAAAGGGTAACCACTTAACCAACCTGTAGTCTTCGCTACGGATTTCATGAATTGAAAGGAGCCGATGGTCATCCATCGGCTCTTTGTGTTTTGTAACATACAGAATTTCAAAATATTAACATCTATTCACTTTCATCCGCTTTCGTACAAAAGTGTCCATATCCGGTCGGATTTAACAATTTTTACAAAGGATCATTTTGCTGCTTAAAGAACACATATACAGATATATACATCGTTTGGCATGGTGCTTGAATTGAAGGATGGCAGAAACAAACAAATTAAACATCAAATACCATGAAAAAAACATCCAAATTATTAAGGAGACTCGCAGCTCTTACACTTTCACTTCTTTTCGTCTCGACAGCAGTCTTTGCAGACGGTGAAGCCAATGAGATTTTCCTCAGCGGCGCCACCAACACCGCTGCAGGAGATTTTGTGGTTACAGGAACAGATGATGTCTATCATTTCCAGGGAGACGAGTACAAAGTATACAATGTATACTATGACAATCCCGCCCACAACATGAAAATTGCTGTATTGGAAGATGGCGCCTGCAAGTCCTACATTGCTTATACAAATGGTTACTGGTTCAGGTACAACTGCACCAAGGAGGGTTTCGGAGTCCGCAAGGCCATGTTTAACAGCCCGGCTGTTAGGGATGGCTTTGATGCCAATGAGTTCAGTGACCAGGTAATTCTGGTAAAAACCCGCAAAATAGAGAAAGACAAAGCTGTGGGACTGATTGCAGCCTATCTGCCGAAATTGCAGGGATAGAAATGAGATATACAGGATCACAGATCCTCCGGTTATTACCAAACGTCCGCCTCGGCGGGCGTTTTTTATTGTTGTACAAATCGGAATCATTTTATACTTTTGTCCTGCTTTGAGCCATAATCCGGAGAGGTGGGAGAGTGGCTTAATCCACAAGTTTGCTAAACTTGCGTACTCGATTAGGGTACCGGGGGTTCGAATCCCCCCCTCTCCGCAAAGCCATGTGAACCCTCAGCGAAAGCTGGGGGTTTTGTTGTGTGCCATGCATGTTCTTTACCTATAGGGTGCAAGTCCCGAGCGGGCCGGATTGATAGGAACCGCTAGCTGAGGGCAAGGGTTGAACCGCGAGTTTCCGTCTGAAGGAAGCCGGAGGCAAAGATTAGCTCTGACGAACAGAAATAGGATACAAGGCCTACCACGAGGGTAACCCTGCATTAGAAGGGGATGCCCGACAGTCAACCGTAACCGTGGGTGGTAAATCCTGCAGGACTGATTGAAAGTGAAAGAACTTACCGTGGGAGATCTCAACGCCGAAAGGGGTTGAGAAGTCAGCAGCGGGCGAAGTATCCGCCATAGGCGGAGAAGGCCCAAATCTTTAAAGCAAGGAGCAGTTGCCAAGCAACAGAAAGAGCTATGCAAAAGACAGGAAAATACCAGGAGTCTCCGAGGGATCTCATATTATGGGATGAAGGGGATATTGGTAGCCCGACTATCAGGGGAGAGGACGTATACCTCAAGCCTGGTGGCCGGGTAAGTTTACAGTGGCTCACTGCGTGCAAGGAAGAACGAGCCTTGACGGCAGATATGATGGATCGGATAGCGGACCTGTCAAATCTGACCACTGCTTTACGGCAGGTAGTTAAAAATGGAGGTAGCGCCGGGATAGACGGGATGACAGTAACCAAGCTAAAAGAGTGGTTCAACCACAACTGGCAGGAATTACAGTCATCACTACTGGAAGGTAGCTATACTCCATCAGGGGTGAGAGGAGTACGCATAAGAAAACCCAAAGGAGGGTATAGGCAGCTAGGTATTCCAAATTGCAAAGATAGACTAGTCCAACAAGCGACCAGTCAGGTTCTTAGCAGGAGATACGAGCCAATATTCTCCACAAACAGCTACGGGTTCCGCCCCGGATGTAATGCCCATCAGGCCTTGCTACAGGCATCGGAATATGTAGCCGAAGGGTATAACCATGTAGTAGACCTCGATCTGGAAAAATTCTTCGATAAAGTAAACCATGACCGCTTAATGTGGTTATTGGGAACCCGAATCGGAGACAGGCGGGTATTGGGTCTGATCGGCAAGTTTCTACGCAGTGGGATCATGCAGGACGGACTCATGAGCCAGCGTTTCCAGGGAACCCCTCAGGGCAGTCCGCTTTCACCAATTTTGTCTAACATCGTATTGGATGAGTTAGATAAGGAGTTAGAAGTTAGGGGACACCGATTTGTCCGTTACGCCGACGACCAGATTATATTGGTCAGAAGCGAAGAAGCGGTAAATCGGGTACACAAGAGCATAACCGATTTTATAGAGAACCGGATGCTTTTAAAGGTAAACCGGGTGAAGAGCCGGGTATGCCATCCCAGTGAACTGAACTTCTTAGGCTATACCATCAGCGGCGGAGGTAAATTGGGTATAAGCCGGGAGAGCTTAGATAGGTTCAAGCAGAAACTGCGCCGCATTACCCGCAGGAACAGGGGAATAAGTCTGGATCAGGTGCTTCAGGATTAAACAATGCAAACGAGCAAGCGGGATCATTAGATTCTTTTGCTCTCGCGGGGTCCCGAAATGGAGAGCCCTGTTAGTTGCAGCGTCGGGCAAAGGTTGGTACAGGCTTGCCTGCACACCTCCGGCGCATGAAGCTATGAATCTGGTATGGTTCGATGAGATTGGCTTATTTTGCCTGTATACGAACTATTGTTTAACCTTTAAAGAAACCGCCCAGTACGTCTCACGTACGCTGGGTGGTGTGAGAGGGAGATAAAATCAGCATTTGCTGGTTTTATTCCCTACTCGATTTACATACGGAATCGCAAAAGATATTATAGGATAACCTAATCTCTGAAACACTCATTCAAATGTTCCTACTTCCGATACTGCTGTAAATGGCCAGAAGGAAACTCTTAAGAGGCTGGTTTTCAGGTTTTCCGAATCGAAACAACGTTGGTATTGGAGGGCTGATGAGGACAAAAGCTCCAATCCGAATCCTCTTCCCTTTGAGGTGATCCGTAAGAAGTATGGATCGCAGGCAGTTGGTATTAATGGTTAAAAGAAGAAGCACTACTCAGGATATCCCTGGGTAGTGTTTTGTTTTAAATGCACCTTTTGTAGATCCTCTTCCAATATAACTCCTTACGCAAATTAAAGAAGCAAATTCTCGGTTTCTCTTTCGAAAATACTAGTGAATATGAAAAGAGGGGAAACCCTGCATACTACACAAACTAATCTACACTACCACTTATTTGCTTCTCGATTGCAGATACTTTCTGCATTAGCTCCTCTATGATGGCCTGCTGCTTCCTGTTCTGTTCTGCCAATTCCTGAATGGCTTTGATGGACACTACCTGAGCAGGCTGGCTATTCATCCGAAGGAGATTGACAGAATCTCCCTCAAGCGCTTCGGGTCCCCGGTGAACGGATTCGGGGAATACCTCAGCAAATTCCTGGGCAATGTAGTGATAGTACACTTGGTCTTTTATACCCGGATTTGCCTCCATCCACTCGTCAGTATATTTGTAAGTGACAGGACGTAATCTCATTATCTGGTCCAATCCGTTTTCAATGGATTTAATGTCTGTTTTTACCCGGGCATCAGAGGTGGTGGCCCACTCAGTAGATGCGGTCTTATACGCTTCCCCTTCCACTTCAAGAGCATAATCTGTGGCGTTCCGACCGATACCAACCCGGTGATTGAATCTCAGAATACCCTGGTCAAATTTGCCCCAAATAAGTGCTGCAGTCGAATCACAGTTAGAATTGCTTATTAATAACATTTCAGAACCAGGCATATTCCAACCTGCATCTTTTCCAATAATTATATTTCTACTCCCATTATTGTTTACTCCCGCTCCCCGTCCAATAAACACATTCCCAGAACCATTTTCACAATTGTAGCCTGAACCACCACCAATGAAAACATTATCATTGCCCGTATTATAGTGCCCGGATTCTTGACCGATAATTACGTTTTGTTCACCTGTGGCTTCCTCTCCAGCATATGATCCTATGAAAACATTGTTTCCTGCATTGTTCGCCATAGCACCAGCAAAGGCCCCAATCAAAGTATTTCGATCCGATGCTACAGCACGTCCTGCACTGTTACCCACAAAGACATTGGAATGCCCTGATGTTGCATCAGTACCTGACCATCCCCCTAAAAAAGTATTATTTTCACTATTTTCTAGGTGTTGGCCTGAAGCCATTCCAATGAAGACATTGTTACTGCCATTATTATTATTTCCAGCGTCATTCCCAAGGTATATATTAGACACGCCGGATAAATTTTCATATCCGCTTCTCTCCCCGATAAATATATTGCCAATACCTTCTGTAGTTTTTGTTCCGCTCTCGAATCCGAAAAAGCAGTTATTATATCCCTCAGTCATGGACTCTCCTGTCCTGTGTCCAATAAAATAATTCTCTCTCGTCAGATTAAAGAGACTAGTGCCCTGATCCAGGTCTCCTCCAAGCGTTGATTTCGTTTTAATTGATAGGGCACCCGAATTAGAATCCAAGGGTTGGTCAGACACCATCAGGAATTTCGCACTGTCGGGCTGAAGTTCAAAATAGTTGTCAGTGGCCCCCTTGGTCTTGCGGGAATAACCGCCCACCGCAAATCCACCTTTTCTCCCCTTTGTGGCCTCTTCATCAAAATAGAGCCGAATGCTATCGGGTGATACAACCATGTACTCCTGGGTAATCCCCTTGTGCTTCCGTGAGTAGCCTCCTACGGCAAAACCGCCTTTCCTGCCCTTGGCCTCCTCATCCAGTACATACACCCTGGTCCCTTCCGGGTAGACCGCAAAAACGGTCTGGCCTTCCGCATTTCGCACTTCAAACAGCGCCGAATCCACCGGGTGGCCAGGCTCTTCCTGCACCGTAAATTTTCGGGTGGGGCTTGAGATATTACCCGACCATAGGGAATAGGGTACCGAAATCATCTGTGAAGTACCCATGTGCTCGTAGGAACTGCCTCCCGAAGGATCCACCTCAACTTTCAGGTAGTAGGCGTTTTCACCCCACAGGATGTCTGCAAAGGTTCCGCTGCTGACCGATCCTTCACCAATGACCAGGTCTGCCAGACCCACTGCATTGGTGGTGACTGCATGGGTCTCCACATAGACTGGTGATCCGCCGGGGGAACCCTTCAGGATGCTCAATTGAAAACCCACCTCCTGGTTGGTGATCACTGCATGTTGTGCATTCCGCACCACCGCCTGGTAGTTGAACTTCTGTGGAACTTGCGCACTTGTGCAAAACACAATGCTGAGAAGAATTGAAATAAGAGATGCTCTGGTATTCATAACACTTGGTTTTAAGGTTTTTATACAAGTTACCATGAAAAGCACATAGAAGTCAAGTATTTTGTTGGCATTTAATGATTTAGTCCATTCTCCTGTCAATAAGCCGATGCAAAGAACTACTTACTTTGTTAAGTAATAGATCAATTAAGGAATAGCAGGAGTATCCAGTGGTCTTAATTTTTCTTGTATCTACATTAAATCTTTTTGCCCAAGATGTAAATCCCACTCAGAAAGGCAACTTCATGCTTGGCGGCGGAGGAAACATACAATATGGATCTGAATTTGGTGAGACATCATCCGGAGTTTTTTCTTTTTCTCTAAATCCATTCATTGGATGGTTCCTATCAGATGGTTTTGCATTGGGATTTGGACCTTCATTTGTCATAGTCAGCTATTTTTCAGAATCCACGGACACTCATCTTGGTTTAGGAATGGATATATTTATGGTAAAATATTTCGGTAGTGGAATATTTATAAGGGGATCCACCGGTTATTCTCTATCACACACTTTCGATTCATCAGTCTATAGTGATGACAATAATGCTCATATCATCAGAATTATTCCGGAGGTAGGGTACGCTTTCTTTCTGGGGCCAAATGTTGCACTGAAACTCTCCTTGAAAGATACATTTCGCATCGCATTGTCGGATGATTCAACACCATTTTACAATACAACAGGAGTCTTTGTTGGATTCCAGATATTCCTGTGATCCTTTTTACAATTAGATCTAATCATGAATATGTAAGAAGTTGTATCCGCATTTAGTTTAGCGCTCCTTATTGTTGGCGCATATGCTTAGGGAAATTCGGTAATGATAACTATATCTGAATAAAGATGTACAGATCGCTCTTTTCTGGTTCTGCAATTCCGCCTATCTCTTTTTCAAATCATTGCAGGTCTCCCCCATCAGGGAACACGAGCGCAGCGAGTAATCCCTCTCAACGCAAGCTGGGGATTTTTTATATAAATTCGTCTTTGAATTACCAGGCAGAAAAACCGGTTAAATTTTACATTTATTGACTCTGCAAAATCGACGAAGATGCTTATATTTTGGATTGTATGGGGTATATGGGGGCTTTCTGAAATCGTATTCAGCTCCCTGTTATCCTTTATAGGTTTTGGCATATCACTGAATAACTGGTTCAGTCTGATTACAATAGCTTCACTTGTCACAATTGCTTTTCTATACCGCATAAAAATCGAAGAAAAAACATTGATCGAACAAATTGGTTTGTCTATTTAAACTTTTAATATGCCATGATGAAAAATCTGCTGATTATTGGCTTTTTGTGCTTCGTCGGATACACCGCTCGCTCACAAAACACTCCTATGGTCGTACCCCTTTGGGAGAATGGAGCACCGGGTTTCGAGGATAAAAAGAACGAACCGGAAGAAGCCAGGGAGTATTGGGTAAAGAATGTGCACAATCCTTCCATTACCGTGTTCAAAGCCGCTTACCCGAATGGATCGGCGGTTTTGATTTTCCCCGGAGGAGGACATCGCCTTTTGGTATTCGATGAAGAAGGTACAAAGACAGCCAGGTTCCTGAATACCCTGGGCGTAACAGGAATTGTTCTGAAATACCGGCTTTACCGAGAGGAAGGGTCCCCCTACTCAGTCGAACATCCCAAAGAGGATGCGGTTCGGGCCATGCGTGTCATACGGGCCCATGCAGCCGACTGGAACATTGATGAGGAGCGCATTGGAATCATGGGGTTTTCTGCAGGCGGAGAAGTCGTAAACATGATCGCCTTCGGGGACTTTCCCGGTGATGTGCATGCAACCGATCCCATTGAGCAGGAAAAAGCCAATCCCAATTTTCAGATTCAAATATACCCGGGGCCACATGGAATACCGAAGCGAGTAAGCAAGGATGCCATTCCACTTTTCATGCTTGCCAGCAACAAGGATCAATGTTGTTCAGAACCGGTGGTTCAATTGCTGACGGCTTACAGAAAAGCGGGTGCTCCTGTTGAGGCCCACATTTACGAAAAAGGTGATCACGGGTTCAACATGGGTGACAGATCTGAGTATAAAACCATCAGCAAGTGGCCGGAACGTCTGGCAGACTGGTTGGAGGATAATCATTATTTTGCCAACTGATCCCGGTAAATATATCAAAGAACATGACACTTTCCACAAGGAAACTTATTGCGTTGCTTTTCAGTCGTTTGGTATTGTTTGGTGTATTTCAGGCCTTGCTGGCGCTGGCAATCAACTCATGGAATGATTCTGAAAGCTATTGGATACTTGTTGCCACCCTGGGCAATTTGGTAAGCATTCTGTTCCTTTACCTGTTGTTTAAACGGGAAGGGGGCAACTACTACAATCTGTTTAAATTCCAAAAGGCATATTGGAAATCTGATTTGCCTCTTTTTTTAGGTCTTACGGTGCTGCTGGGCCCCATTGCACTGGGGCCCAATTATTTTTTAAGTAAATGGCTCTGGGGCGATCTTACCACTTCTTATGAAATGCTGTTTCGGCCTATGCCCGATGCCATCATGTATGTCCTGCTTGTCGCATTTCCGGTCACCATTGCATTGGCCGAATTGCCTACATACTTTGGATTCATCATGCCCAGACTGGAAAAGAACCTGCGTTATAAATGGCTGGCCATTTTGCTTCCTGTACTCTTCCTTTCCGTTCAGCATTGTTGTTTGCCTTTGATTTTTGATGTACGGTTTATATTATTTCGTGGCCTTATGTTTTTACCATTCGCGCTTCTGTTGGGAATTGCCATTTGGAAGCAGCCACGGCTTTTGCCATATTTTATAGTTCTGCATGGTTTGATGGATATGCAAACCGTTATCATGCTCATTGTTGATGCAAAACTATAAACCGGTTCATCCCCCGAGCCTTTTTAATAACCCGTCCCTGAAACTTCTGCTGATGGGAATTTCATATTTCCCGATCCCGATGGTTTCACTGGTAAAGTTCTCTATTCTCTCCAGTGATACGACGAAGGAGCGATGTGTACGGATAAAATCCTTTTGAGGCAGTCTGGCTTCAATGTTTGAAAGCGTTTCCCTGGTGGTCAGAACCCTGTGATCTTCAAGACGAATCCTGATGTAGTCACCCAGGCTCTCAATAAAAAGTATGTCTTTGAAGTTAACCTTGACCATCTTCCGGTCAGCCCGTACAAAAATGGAATCTTCCTTTTCCATTTGGAATTCCCCGGTGTTTTCAGGCAAAGCGGGACCGTTTTCTTCCAGGTATTTATTGATCCCCTGCAGGAGCCTTTCAAAGGAAATAGGCTTAAGCAGGTAATCAACAGCCTTCAGGTCGAATCCATCCACCGCGTAGTCCCGGTAAGCGGTCGTAAATATGATTTTCAGGTTTCCGGACATGGATTTCGCAAAGGAGAGGCCCGATATATCCGGCATATTGATGTCCAGGAATACCAGATCAACGGGATAGGTATTGATTGCCTGGAATGCCTCAACGGCATTTTTGCAGCTTGCCACCACATGGATATGATCTATTTTGGCCAGGTGTGTTTCCAGAACTTCCCGGGCAACCGGCTCATCATCAACAACAATGCAATTTACAGTTTTAGCCATCATTGAAGTCGTTTAAATCATGTATGGTGAGCCTGGCACTGTACCACTCATCTGTAATCTGTGTCTCCAGGTCATATTTCCCGTTATAGTGAAGATCCAGTCTTTTCCTGAAATTCTCCAATCCGATGCCATTGCTTCCTTCTTTCACTTCCGAAGGCAGAACCGAGTTCTTAATGCAGAAATCCAGGGTGCGGTTCTTTGCCCTGATATCAATCAGGATCTCCAGGTACCCGTTTTTTCGCGCACCGTGTTTAAATGCATTTTCAACGAAAGGCATTAAAAGCATGGGTGCTATTTGAATGTCTCCTTCAATTACGTTGGAATTGAAAGTTATATTCAGGGTGTCCTGAAATCGGATCTTCTCCAGCTCAATATACTCTTTGATATGCAGCACCTCGTCCTTCAGGCTGACCCTCGGTTTGTCCACCTGGTAAAGGATGTAATCCAGGAGGTTGGATAGTTTGAGTATGATATCCGGGGTGTGTTCAGACTTTTTCAGTGCCAGTCCGTAGATGGTATTCAGTGTGTTAAAGAGAAAGTGGGGATGGATCTGCTTTTTCAGGTAATAGAGTTCCTGTTCTTTGAAATGAAGCTGTGCAGACAACATTTTGTTTTGAAGTTCCTTGTTTCTCTTATCTGTAGTAAAGCTCCTGTTCAGGATCGTTACCAGACTGACCAGTCCGACCACCATGTATACAAGAATCAGAATGAAGAAGAAATTCTTCACCATGGGAGGTATATTGGTGGCATCAAACCGCTTGTATATGATCAGGACTCCATATATGACTACTACTATGAAATAGGATGATGCAAGCAGTGTATAAAAGCTAAACAGTACAAACCTCCCATATCTTTTTGGGAATAGGAATTTTGGGAAGAGATAATAGACCACGAAATAAGTAATTGCAATGGTCAGGGGCAGGAGAAGATTGGCAAACCAGATCACATATCCTTTGTCGGAAGAGTTATAGCTGAAAAAGTAATAGAAGAAGAACCAGACACCAATCCAGAATAAAAGATGTACAATGATCTTTGGAAATGTTCTTTTCATTTTGACAATATTACAAAAACAGCTCCATCAACCACTAAAAAGTAGATCAATAACCGATTTAGCACCCTTTTTTGCAGGTTTGGGGAAGATTTCTCAATTTGTGGTTCAATTTCTGTTGAATGACCCACAAAATGCTGCAGCCATCGCAAATAGAAAAAACCGAATGAAAACCTTGCTATTTTAGCTCATGTAACCCACTAAAACATCAATGTTATGAAATCATTTATTGAAAAATTAAACGATGGCGGACCGGTTTTTACATATACCATTATGGTTCTGCTCCTGGTCATCATTGTATTGATCGTAAAGGCTGTTCTTGAAAAAGACTTTAGCAGTAAATCCCGCTCCATTGTTGCCTCAGTGGGATGGTTTGCCCTGGCCTGGGGTTATCTGGGAAGAACATTCGGGCTTATTATGGCATTTGACAACATTGCAGCATCAGGCGAGATCACCCCCATGATGGTTGCCGGTGGATTGAAAATGGCACTCGTGGGACCACTATGCGGGATCACGGCTTTTCTGGTAGCCAGATTGGGAATCCTGATCCTTCAAATCATGAGCAGGAAGGAGTCTTTTGAGTAATCAGTTCCAAAAAGGAGCCCCCGTACTTCCCGGGGCTTTTTTTTGAAGATTTTCATACATTAGCAGCAAATTAAAAATCATGTTATGAAAATTATATCCCTATCAGACGTAGAAAAAGGAGAAGTTCACATGGACGGCGCCGTAGGTGCGTGGAAACAGCTGCCCCTGGGCAGGGAAGATGGTGTTCCGGTATATTCATACAGGGTTTTCACGGTTGAGGCGGGCGGCCACACACCCTACCACCAGCATCCCTACGAACATATGAACTACATTATTGACGGCGAAGGTGCCCTGGTAAACGAGGCAGGGGAAGAACAACCGCTGAAAGCCGGCGACTTCGCCCTCGTTAATCCAAGTGAAAAACATCAGTACCGCAATAAGGGCGACAAGCCTTTCAAGATGATCTGTGGGGTGCCGAAGGAGTTTGAATAAGCTTAGTAAAATCTTTGATTTTCTCTTAGTGATTAACTTATTAATGTACAATTTGATATTTGTACCATTATTAGTTAACTTTGGTATATGGAGAAGAGACGTCAGATTATTTACTTTAAAAGCTATTTTATTGACTTTTTCAACTCCCAAACAGAGCGCGTTAAGGATAAAATCGACTATGTTCTCTTCTTAATTTCAGTGGCGGAACGAATACCTGGCAAGTTCTTTAAATACATGGAAGGTACAGATGGTTTATTCGAGATCAGACTTGAGTTTGAAGGCAATATATACAGAATCTTTTGTTGCTTCGATGAAGGGAATCTGGTTATCCTGTTTAATGGTTTCCATAAGAAGTCTCAAAAGACTCCACGAAAAGAGGTGGACAAAGCAATTAGAGTTAAAAATGAGTATTTCAGAGAGAAAAACAAGAAGTCATGAAAAATATAACAACTTTTGATGAACACCTCGATGGTAGGTATGGAAAAATTGGTACAGAGAAGCGGACCGAATTCGAAATAAAAGCCAAAGCTTTTGCAATTGGAGAAATTTTGCGTGAAGCAAGAAAGGAGGCTAAGATGACTCAGGAAGAATTGGCACAAAAAACGGGTACAAAAAAGAGTTTCATATCGCGTATTGAGAATGGACACAGCGATATTCGACTCTCAACATTATATCGAATAGTTGAAATTGGATTTGGCCGCAGGATTAATCTAACCATAAGCTGATTCTTGTTATCCCCATGAAGCAGACGGACTTCTATAGTCTGCTGGATTAAAATGGAGTCTGAGTGATTATTCTTTTACACATCTGGATCAGAGGATGTCAATTTATCTTTTATGGCATCATTGATAAATTGATTTAAGGAGACACCTCTAAGTGAAGCTTTGTATGCGGCTTTTTTATGCAGTTCTGGTGACAATCGGATGTTTAGATTGCCTTTGTAGGATTTCTCAAGCGGAATACTATTCTTGGTGCAATCCTTTATATGCTCATCAACCATATACTTAAAGCCCTCCTCAAGTTCATTCACAGTGGATCCTTCAAAGGTTATAAGATCTTTCACTCCTTCAACCCTGCCATAGAATACCCTGTCTTCACTTGCATAATGCACAGAGCCGATAAATCCTTTATATCTTATTCTATCTTTCATAACAATCCATTTGATTTTAACTCTTGAATTATCAGATCAATTTGATACCTCTTTAAAACATTGCCAGGATGAGGTTTATGCAACTTGATATTATGTTTTAATTCTACATTGAAAAAAACGACACTTGATCCTGATCCTAGTTGTTCCTTGTAACCGAAACTACTCAATAGCCTGAGCAACTCATTATATGTGAAATCCTTTGGTCGGGATAGGAACTGGTTAAGAAGCTTTTCAGCCTTTGTCATAAGATCATGATTGTTCTTACAAAAATAGGATACTCAACTCAAAATTGCAACTAAATTGTAGTTGCAATACATTACAAACCTCCTGTGTTTCCCCAAATACCTATAGTGCACATGAACTACATCATTTACAATCATTGAGCAGGGATCACTCCTAACTGCTGCATGAATTCCATCTCATTATAATATTGCCAGAACTCTGCTATTTTACCATTTTCCATACGGAGCAGATCTATACCATGCAGATTAGAAATGCGCTTTCCGGTGGCAGGAATACCCATCAGATCCTGGGTATGATCAAATGACATATCCCATCTGATCATGACATACCCACCTTCAGCGACAATCTCATAATGATTGATCTCAGGATTAATGTAGTTCTTCGCCATTGCCTCCAGAGTCTTCACCTGATCAAACCCCTTCATATCTTCTCCTGATGGAAAATGGACTATAATATCGGGGGCAAGGATCTCTTCAGCCACCTTCCAGTTGCATGCTATGAAAAGGTCATTGTGCCAGCGTTCAGCCAGTCTTTTGTTCTGCTCAGTAAGCTGCAGTTCTGCCTTAAGCTCTTCCAGCTCAGCAATGGCCTTCTTATCCTGGCAGGATGTGATCATCAAGAAAGCCAGTACGACTAAGATTAGTGCATTATTTTTCATTGCTTTGGTTTTTAAAATAGGCATTCCACTCAACGATCTTGTCATCTTCTATTTTTGCAAGAACCAGACCTTTGAAAACTCCGGTTTTAAAGTATGCGGTCCATTTCACCACCACTTTATTGCTTTCAACCACCCATTCCTCAAAGTCGACCTTTTCTCCGGTACCGTCCTTCTCCTTAAACATATTGATCAATCCGTCATAGTCAAACCAGGGCTCACCGAATAAATACCCTTTTACGTTCTTGTCCACCACATCGGCAACCTCATTTAAATCCCCATTTATTTGAGCTAGCATCAAACGCTCAACGATAGTTTTATTCTTTTCCTGATGAGATTGAGCCATGGCAGCTGCGGCCAGGGTCAGGCACACAAAAGATAGAATGATTACTCTTTTCATGATTCTTGATTTTTAAGGTTAGGTTATATTCTTTCCAGTTAGTTTCATAGATTAAGCACTACATACCAAATGTATGATTTCCACGTAGCAGGAATCTACCAATCTGGTTTCAAATGCTTTTCTTTTCGTTGCATTCAGGGCTATTTGCGAATTCGGAGGGGCTACAACCATGGAATTTCCTGAAACTGTCGGAAAAGTGTGCGGGATTTTTATAGCCAACGCTGAATGCGATCTCTGAAATGTTTCCGGTCTTCTTCTTGAGCATCTCTCCAGCAAGTTTTAAGCGGTAGTTGATGATAAATTCGGTGGGACTCAACCCGGTTACCAATTTCATCTGACGAAACAGTTTTGTCCTGCTCATAGACAATTCCTGTGCGATGTTCTCCACAGAAAAACTGTCATCTGAAAGGTGGATATCAATAAAGTCCATCACTTTTTTTAGCAGCTGGATTTCTTCAGATTGCAGGGATCTGCCTTCGATTTTATCGGTGGTCAGGCTGTTCAGCAATTCACCCTGAAATTGCTTCTTAAGTTGTCCCAGTTCAAAGGTTTTTTCCTGCAGATCCCTGGCAAGGTTCAGATTTCTCCTTCGTAGTGTGATGAAAATGACAAAAATCAGTACTACCACCAGGCCGTATCCTGCAATGGCCCATTTCGTGAACCAGGCGGAGGTATGAATAGTAAATGCAATTTCCCTTTCCCGACCCCACTGTCCGGTGAAATTTGCTCCCCTGTGGTGAAAAATGTATTTTCCGGGTTTCAGATTCTGGTAAGAAAATAAAGGGGAATTTGATTCCTGCCACCCTGTATCCTTACCCTCCAGAAAAGTCGCATACCTGTTCAGTTCAGGATTTCTGTAACTCAGGACGGACAGTACGATCTCCAGGTCGTTTTCATCATGTGACAGTTCGGATCCTGAATGCAAAGGGTAGATCTCAGTATTAATTTTGCTCTGAGAGATGATTGTTGAGGATTCATTTAATTCCGGAAGGAGGTGACTGTATCGCCTGATTTCTGTATCATTTATCAGATAAGTATACTGGTCAGGACCAAGAAACAGATACCAGAAGGCCTTTGTGCCGGATTGGCCGACCACGTTGTATAATCTATCATTCTCCATATCGTATATATCAATTCCATTCACATGGGATATCCACAGGAACCGACTGGTATCCGCCAGGATCTGCTTCACTTCCTTGCGATCAAAATGATCCAGTGATCTGATATTCCTATCCTTTATCCTGCTAATACCAGCATTTGTCGCGATCCAGAGTTCGTCATCCACCTGGACCATATCATTGATCATTCCCTGTACAGAGGTAGTTGTTTCGGGGCCGGCATTGTATTTTTCTATTTCATTTGTCAGCGGATTGATGATATTGATCTCCCCTTCCACAGTCCCCAACCAAAGTCTCTCACCATACAATACCATGGATGTGATGTGGTTTGATGAAAGGGAAAACAGATCACCGGGATGATACATAGAGCTGGAAAATTCCCTACTATCTAAATTCAGCTTGAGAACTCCTTTATCGAACGTGCTGATCCAGCAATATGAGCCATAGGTAAGCAAGCCGGAAACACTAGTCTCTGGAAGCTTCTCCCTTAGGAATTCATTTATTTTCAAGGACCTTTCATCCATCTCTAAGCCCACCAACTCATCATTCGTTGTTACCCAGATCCTGTTCTCCGAATCAATGTATAAAGCAGTGATAGCATTTCTGAGGACTAACCGGGTGTTATCGAATTCTTTCTTTGTCAGATAAAGACCTTCTGTAGTAGCTACTGCCAGATAATCGGATTGAAGAGGTGTCACAGCACGTATAGAAGTAATGGGAAACGGGCAGGATAAGTTGGAAATATTTTGATAGGAAAATAGATCCAAATCATAGCGATATATGTTTCCGAGCGTGGTAGCCAACCAGATGCTGCCATCTTTATCTTCAAACAGAACCATTGGTTGTTCAATCCGGAAGTTGAAGTCAAGATTACAGTAACGTTGAATCCCAAGTCCGGGATCATAGATACTTACTTTTTCAGGAATTGCATGCAAGATCGATCCCCTGCTGTCACAGAGTAGAATCTGCCAGGGTATAAAAGTAGGGGGCAATGTTTTTGAATTGATCTCGGAAGGTATGGTCCTAATCAGTTTCTGATGGTCATCGAGAATTATTATCTCCGATTCACCTCCGGCCCAGATATGGCCTTTGGTGTCTTCTGCCATCTGTCCATACAGGTACCTGCCTTTATCATGTTCGATTTTTACGGGAAGCGCTTCATCAGCAGGCAGAATGGCCATCCCGTTCCAGGTACTGATCCAAAGTGTCGAGTCTTTACCGTTAAGTAAACCATTGATCACATCAGAAGGTAAACCATCTTCCACGGTCAACTTTTTGATCAGGCCATTTGAAAATGAGTAATATAACAATCCCTGGTTTGTTCCCAGCCACAGGTGGTCTTTGTCTTGAGCAATCATTACATTCATACAACCGTCCAGGATCGGTTCAAGAGATGCTGTTCCATCTGATCCGGGATCAATGATATAAAGCCCTTCTGTGGTGGAGATCACCAGATCATTGTTCCGGGATTCGAGCATGCCTGTGATAATTACATCACCTTTGTCAATCCTTATGGAAATAGTATTGATCCGGTTCCCAGCGTAGGACACCAGGTGGTTCTTCCCCGAGAACCACATCATTCCCTTATGATCCTGGAATATGGAATGGATCGGCCAGAATATCTCTTCAGAGATAGCGAGTTTATTAAAAACAATGAGATCCTCCACCCCCTGGCCTGCAGAATAGAGAGGAGGAAGCGAAAAGAGGACGAGTAGTATAGTATGGATCCTATTCATAATCTTGCTGCCAATTGCTTTTATCAAGGTAGATTATTTATGCATCAGAGTCAATATGAAAGGGAACAGTGTGATTAATTGACGAAGCCTTGACGTTATAGTGCATATGATCTGCGGGGTGCCGAAGGAGTTTGAGTGACTGAGGATTTATTTGTCTCCATAATGGCCGATGGCTGAAATTACAAGAACAACAACACTTACTTCGAAAACTGTATAAATAATACGGTCCCTCCTGTTGATTCGCCTTGACCAGTATCCAGACAAATAATACTTAAGGGGTTCTGGATTACCTGTTCCTTGATAAGGAGACTCTGATAGTTCACGGAAAATCTGCTCAATTTTCCTGATATCAGATTTGTTGCCTGATTTATAATGGTTCTGTAATTCCTTCCTAGCCTTTGAAGAGATCTCTACAGTATACTTTCCCATATATCGCCAGGATCTTTAACTCTGGTTGTCCGTTGTTTCGAATACTCTTCTTCAGCTTCCCGAACAGTCTGGATCAATTCTTCGTTGACCGATAGTCTATCAGCATCATTGAGAGGAACAATAACATAGGCTTTATCCATTCCTCGTTGGACAATGATCTGCTCATTTCGATCCACCAGCTCAAAATACTTCTTTAAATGGTCTCTGAATTCTCTGCTGCTGATAATCACCATAACTAAAATTATGTACCAATATGGTACAAAAATACATAATTATCCAATACAAATTCACATATCAATTTATGTTTCATATGATTTGCGGGGTTCCGAAGGAGTTTGAATAGCTGTGCTTGTTATCTTTATTGGTGAACCAAATCATCATGGCAATCGAAAACATTTCCGCTCATAAATCTCATAGCGCATGCAGGAGAATAGAATGCTGAAAAAGCACCTGTATCATGGGTAAATTTATTATAGATTGATTTGACATTCTTAGGGTGTTGAGCTTAGGAATGGTTTAAGGGATTTCCCAAATATTTAATTCAGTAGTCCTGGGTCTGGAAATTCCCGCATGGGACTGAACCTGGGATAGCTATCAAATATTTCCTTGTCCGGTCCCACGAACCTGGGATCCTTTGAATTCTTTAGTTCTTCAAAAAGTACATGTTTCATTTCTTCTTCCACTTCTTTGTATTCAGGAATACCAGCAAGGTTTTCCAGGCAATAGGGATCATTCTTTACTTCGAACAACTCATATTCAGGACGGTGTGACACGGCCTTGTGAAAGAAGTATCCTACGGATTGGTCTGCATGGTTTTCAATGATAAATGCTTTGGTCGGAGATTCGTCGATATCTGTAAAAGCCCACTCTGAATGATGTTTGCCTTGTTCATCAATCCCATATAATGGGAATAATTCATTCTTCATTCCCGGTTTGAGCCGCTGGGGAGCACCTGCAGGCCATCTTTCAGGTTTGAGGTTCCAGACCAACAGGTAGTCTTTGCTGCGGATCACACGCTGAGGGTATCCCCAGTTCAGGTGCCGTGATGAGGAGTGGCGCTCTCTTCCGGCAAAGATGTACTTTTTCGATTCATCCAAAATGCCTTCTTTTTTGGACCTAAGGATATGCAGAATGCTTTTTCCTGAGATGGGCAGCATTCCTTCTGAACCAGTCCCAGTAATATCAAGAATGGTGGGAGCCAGGTCGGCAAAACTCAGGGGATCATCTACGATCCTTCCGCCTGGGAAATCTATTGGAAAACGGATAGCAAATGGAACATGCAACCCATATTCGTAACTGTTGGCCTTGGCCCTTGGGAAAGGCATCCCATTATCTGCAGTGACGATCACGATGGTGTTTTCCAATTCTCCTATCTCTTCCAGGTATTTGAGCATGCGTTCAAGGTGTAAATCGAACCATTCAATCTCAACGGCATAATCCAGCATGTCACCACGCACAATATCATGATCCGGGAAGAAACCCGGGACGACTACCTCTTCCAGTTTTTTCCCGTTTCTCTGCCAGGAGTTCATTTCATAGGAACGGTGGGGTTCCTTGGCCCCATACCAGAAAAAGAAGGGTTTATTGCCCCGGACATTTTCCATGAAATATTTGAAGTTCTCGAAGTAGTTCACAGGTGAGATACCGCCTGCTGTGCGCTCATCGTCCGGACTTCCTGTTTTATATATGAGATCACTGTAACTGATTCCTCCTGCATCAGTTGCTCTCCACAACGAATCATATTCGTCCCTGGCATATTGGAAGGGTGAAACTCCTTTACCAGTTCGCCCTGTGCTGTAACCGTTGGCTTCCAACAGGTCTATAAAGGGAATATATTTCTTTGACCAGAACGAGGCATGTTGTCCTGATTGTTCATTCTGCCAGTGGTAACGTCCGGTAACTATGGTGCTTCTTGAGGGAGCACAGCCCGGAGAGCCGGCATAACAATTGGAAAAGTATACACCCTCCCTGGCAATCCGGTCAAAGGCTGGAGTATTTATAAAAGTACATCCGCCAAAACTTGTATGTGGGAAGGACTGGTCATCACTTATGGCAAAAAGGATATTGGGCCGTGCGGGTTCTTTACCAGCTTGTTTTTCATTGGTACAGCCATGTACGCAAATCATACCAAGTAAAAAGGCAATTAAAGGAAGCTGGTTTATCTTGACAGCTGTCATTGTTTAATGCTGTATTGAGATGAAATCTGTAAGCGTCTAATGTAATGATTATTCTTCATACATTCTCCACTGTGACTGATGGTAATTCGCCTTAACCATTATCCAGATTGGGGAATAATTTGCTATTATTGTATATGCCCCGACTGAAAATTCTTTTTCGCCGGCTCGGACGTGACCGGCTCCTGACCCTTTTTACAGTCTGCGGGCTTGTGACAGGCATCAGTGCCTTCCTGCTATTGTTCCTTCATGTAATGAACGAGCGGCAGTTTGACAGGCATTTCCCCAAATATGAAAACATATACCGCGTACTCTCCACTCCGGCACATATAGACCAGGGCCCATGGGCCAGGAGTCTTGGAATCATCCACAGTGCGGCCGATGACATACCCGGAATTGAACTGGCTACCCAGTTTACCCATTGTGACGGTGGCCGGATCAGGATCGGGGATCGTACAATGGAGCAGGATCATATCATGTCGGTGGATGACGCATTCATCCAGATGTTCGGGGTGGAAAGCAAGATGGGGAATCTGATGGATCTGGAAAAACCCAATACCGTCTTCATTTCCGAGGATTTTGCAAAGAAGTATTTCGGGGACCAGGATCCGGTGGGACAGCAAATCCACATCGATGCTTTGCAGTATGTAAGGGACCTGGGACCTTATGAAATAAGGGGAATTGTGAAAAATACGAATCCCAGGACGCATTTCAGGTATGCGCTGCTGATCTCCCAGAAAGGAGGACTTCAGGAACGCTATGAGGGACTGACTGGCAGTAAGATACAATGGACCTACAATTATTTCAGATTAAGCGAAGGAGTGAATCCGGATTTGGTCGCCGGACAGCTAAAAACCTTCTATGACAAAAGCAGCCTGAAAACTACCCGTGGACCGCAGGAGTATGTGTTCAGGCTTTTCCCCCTGGAGGATATCCACCTCATGTCCGAATGCAGGTTTGAACTCAGGGAACGGACCAGCACAATAAACATCCCGCTTTTCATGCTTATTTCCATTGTGATCTTGCTGGTCACCCTGCTCAATTTCACCAACCTCAGCGTGGCCAAAATCCTGAAGCGTTCCAGGGAGTTCGGGTTGAAAAAGACCCTTGGGTCGGGAAATTCAAGGCTGGTAAGGCAGGTACTGGGAGAAGTATTCCTGGTGTGCAGTGTATCGATCACCATTTCCCTGATACTGATTTGTCAGAGCACTTGAGGCTCAAAACGCGGTGACCTCGGTGGGAATGACTGCACAACATTTCGGTTATCCGGCTCAGGCCATATCCCTGGAAAGTCTTGGACTGGAAGGCACAGCTGAGTTTGTCTTTGCCAATTATTCCTACCTGCAAACCTTGGGTATACCACTCATCCACAATTGGATTTCCCCTGGTGTGGATACTGTGCGGGGGATGATCGTCAATGAACACTTGTACCTACGACTGATGGAACGGCACGGGAGCATGGAGGCCCTGCAAACCTTTCATGCAACCCAGCCCCTGGAAGAGGGACAACAGCCCATCAATTTTGTGGGTGTTGCGGCAGATTTTAATTACAGCTCGGCCCACCAAGCCATTGGTGACTTTGCCTTCTGGCTGGATGAATCGGCCAACCGGGCGCGCTTCACCCACATCCGTCTGAAGCCAGGCAATCTGCAGGCTGCCCTGAAGACCCTCCGAGCCATCTGGGAAGAGCATTATCCCGGGCAGGAATTTAGCTATTTCTTCCTGGATGAGAAAATTGCCGAACTGTATGCATCAGAGATATTACTCAGGAAGGTTCTCCTTGCTTTCTCCATCGCCGGAATCATCATCTGCCTCCTTGGTATGAGCGCAATGGCCTTGTTCATATCCCGGCAACGAACCAGGGAAATTGGTATCCGGAAGGTAAATGGTGCAGGCATCACCCGGATCCTTGTTTTACTCAGCAAGGATTTCGTAAAATGGATTCTGCTGGCTTGCGTTCCGGCCATTCCGCTCATCTACTTTGCTATGAGGCGATGGCTTGAGAATTTCTCATATCGAACCACCCTCAGTTGGTGGATCTTCGTCCTGGCTGGAACGATGATCCTGGTCATCACCGTGTTCACAGTATCCCTCCACTCTTTTCGCAGCGCCTCCAGAAATCCGGTGGAGTCACTCAGGCATGATTAAACAATACTAATTGTCTTTCACTCTTTCTTCGGCTGATTTGCTGTATGCCGGGCAGTATCTTCTGCCGGGCATAAGACGGCAATGTGTAAATGATGTAACTTATTAAAAGAATGATGTAGCTTTTTAAAAGGAAGAAGAAATACCTTTATTATGCCATAATTTCTTCTTATTCTCTGATATATAGACAGTTTATTATTAATCATCTAAAAATAAAAAAATGAGCTCAGGCAAAGTAATATTAAGCTTATTGGCCGGCGTTGCTGCAGGTGCGCTGTTGGGAGTTTTGTTCGCTCCTGAAAAAGGTTCAGCTACCCGGAAAAATATTTTAAAAAAAAGCGCTGACTTTGCGGATGAAGTAAAAGAAAAATTCAATGAATTTCTTGACAGCATCACCGAAAAATTTGAACAGGCCAATGAGGATGCTAAAGAAGCTGCTGATGAAAGCAAGGGAAAATCAAAAGAAGCCAAGAAGGATGCAAAAACGGCCACGGCTTAGAAGCTGAAAGGAGTAAATAAAGAGCAAATAGGTCTTTGATGGGGGTTAAAAATGCCAGTAATGCTTAAAAAACAGGAGCGAACAAAAACGAAGCCATGGAAGACAATGCAAACATGATTGAACTACTGCTGGAAAGAGCTGCTGAATACAGTAAAACAAGCTATGAGTTAGCGAAACTTAAAACCCTGGATAAAACTTCGGATCTTGTTTCCTCATTCATACCTCGTGCTATAGTGTTTGTCCTCATTGTATCATTTCTACTTTTTTTAAGTTTAGGATTGGCTTTTTGGATCGGTGAAATCCTTGGCAAAGTCTGTTATGGTTTCTTTGTTATAGCTGCTTTTTATGTTATGGCAGGGATTGCCATTCGTTTCCTTTGGTATAATTGGTTTAAAAGGATGATCGAAAGAATTTTCATTAAGAAAGTATTTAAATAAGACCCAATGCATAACATTAGCTCCAGAGCCGATCTGAAGGATGCAATTCGCTTATTGGAACTTGAGCAAGCTGAAGCGGGCCAGCTTTTAAAAGGTCAATTCCACATAACCTTTGAAAGTTTAAAACCTGTTAACATTCTGAGGGACACCATAGAAGATATACGATCGACACCTAATCTGATTGATAATATAGTAGGCACTGTCGTAGGATTGACGACCGGATTTCTCTCCAGAAAGATGATTGTGGGCAAGTCAGGGAACATTTTCAGGAAGCTTTCCGGTGGTATTATACAAATTGGTGTTTCAAACCTTGTTGCTCATCATCCTGACCTTATTAAATCAATCGGGCAGTTTATCTTTCAGAATATTTTGCGCAAGAAGGAAATGAATTCTGACATACAGTGATAACCAAAGAATTCAAATTCCCATTTTATTTAAAGACAACCATTATTTTGGTTGGTTTATTTGCGATGCTTACGATGCTCTACATTGGCAGGGGTATCATAGTGCCACTCATATTAGCATCCATTTTTGCCATCGTACTCCATCCGGTGGTGAATTTTTTTATGCGATTAAAAATAAACAGGGTAGTGGCTATTATAATTACAATGACCCTTGCCTTATTAATCTTCACAACCCTGGGTATTCTTCTCTTTTCACAGGCAATCAGGTTTAGCGATTCGTGGCCCGTATTGATTGATAAATTTAGCGATATACTGAATAAGAGTGCAGTCTGGGTTTCAGGCTATTTTGAAATAAATCCGGTGAAGATGGATGCCTGGATAATTAAAGCAAAAGCCGGATTCTTCAACAATGATAACACTGGTATCGGTCAGGCCCTTGTTTTTGTTGGAAGTAAAATGGTGTTATTGATTCTGGTACCAGTCTACATTTTTATGATTCTTTTTTACCAGCCACTCTTGGTGGAGTTTTTCCAGAGGTTATTTGGCAAGAGCAACCGAAACAGGGTGAGCCAGGTAATCTCACAGATAAAAATATTGGTACAGCGCTATCTCGTCGGACTTCTTTTAGAGGCTGCAATAGTAGCTACTTTGTATTCAGTAAGCCTGTTGATATTGGGAATCGAATATGCTGTAATTCTTGGTGTGATAGGTGCCCTGTTCAACCTTATTCCCTATATTGGCGTCCTTATTGCAGCATCATTGCCAATGATGATCATTTTGGTATCTGAAACCCCGCCCTGGTTTGCTTTGATAGTCCTTGCCATGTATGTACTCATTCATGTCTTTGATATTAACTTCATTGTGCCCAGATTGGTAGGTTCAAAAGTTAAAATCAATGCCCTGGTCACCATCATTGCAGTAATTTCATTTGGAGCTTTGTGGGGCATTCCGGGTATGATCTTATCAATACCACTTACCGGCATTATTAAACTCATCTTCGACCAAACTGAAAACTTAAAACCGTGGGGCTTCTTACTGGGTGATAAGATGCCCGGTTCGAAAAAAATATTCCCCCGGTTAACAAAGCAAGATGAGCCATCATGTAAGTAAAGTGCAGTATATTGTGCTTTAGAAAACGTCTTTGATTTACTGAAATCATTATGAAAAAAAGGATCCTGACCTTCGCCATTTTCGCAGCCCTGTTTGTTGCCTGTGAAACAGACCATCCCCATCCATCGAAACTGCTGCAATTTGATTCACAGATTGACAGCATCATTGGGCAATTGACCCTTGAAGAAAAGATACAAATGATGCATGGCAAGCACACCTTTGTATCGGCCGGTGCAGAACGACTTGGAATTGCCGACATGAAGTATGCCGATGGCCCGTTTGGGATCAGGGAAGAACTGGAACCCGATGGCTGGAGGCCTCTGGGTTGGGAAACGGACAAGGCCACTTTTTTTCCAACAGGGTCAGCTCTGGCTGCCACGTGGAGCCCTGAACTGGCCTATGCCTATGGATCGGCCATGGCACGCGAGGCCAGGCTGCGCGGAAAGGATATGATCCTTGGGCCAGCCATCAATATTCAGCGGATACCCACCGGAGGGCGCACCTATGAATACCTCAGTGAAGACCCCTTTTTAAGTGCAAGGCTTGCGGTGGGATATACAAAGGGTGTCCAGGATCATGGTGCCGCTGTATGCCTGAAACATTATGCGCTGAACAACCAGGAAAACAACCGTGGAAATGTGAATGTTCTGGTGGGAGAGCGTGCCATGCGAGAGATATACCTTCCGCCTTTCCGGGCTGCTGTAGAGGAGGCCGATGCATTTGGCGTAATGGCCGCCTATAACAAGGTGAACGGTTGGTGGTGCGCTGAAAATGACATGCTTCTGAACCGGATACTTAGGAGTGATTGGGGATTTTCCGGAATGGTCATATCTGACTGGTATGGCACTCATTCTACCGTCGACGGGGTTGTGAACGGGCTGAATGTTGAAATGCCCGGCAACAGGTTTTTTGGGCAGGCCTTGTTGGATTCGGTCAATGCCGGGATCGTACCGGAAGCCTTGATCGATCAGCGTGTTCGTGAGATCTTACGGGTAAGACTGGCGATTGAACCCATCCCCGAAGAAAAGGCCAACCAGGAGATTACATCCCAGTTGGAACAACAGAAGACCGCCTATGATGTTGCATGCAAATCCATTGTATTGCTCAAAAATGAAGGAATCCTTCCCATAGACCTCAGTAAAAAGCCGCTGATCGCAGTCATCGGAGACAATGCTAATCTACCCATGGCCACAGGTGGTGTCGGGGCAGGGGTGAAAACATTATACGAGATCACCCCCCTGGAGGGATTGAAGGACAGGGTCGGAGACAGAACGGAAATCATTTATGCCAGGGGATATGAGCCTGCCATCTTTGATTTTGCCCGATTTTCCGGTAGAAAATCAAAAGAAGAGATTGAAAAGGAAGACCGCGAAAAAGAGATACGTAACAATGCTCTCAGGGAAGAGGCCCTGGAACTGGCATCAAGGGCTGACCTGGTGCTCTTCATCGGTGGGAACAACCGGATGGTTGAATCGGAAGCAAGAGACCGAAGAGATATCATATTGCCTTATGGTCAGGAAAATCTGGTACGGCTTATCGCTGAGGTCAACCCCAATATCATCACGGTGCTTGTCAGCGGTGCTCCCAGTGATCTCAACGTGGTCAATCCGCTTTCGAAGGCCCTGATTATGTCCTGGTTCAATGGATCGGAAGGAGGAAATGCACTTGCCGATGTGCTGGTCGGGAATATTTCACCCGGCGGCCGGCTGCCCTTTACCCTGCCTGTCAAACTGGAGGATTCACCCGCCTATGCGCTCGGAAATTATCCCCAGCGTGGCCGAAACAGGGATATTTTTATGGAAGGGGCTGCCGATCGTGATCGCGTGGCCGGTTCTGAAAATGAGTCCTCTGTCAATGATGATCCCAATACAGCATACTACAGTGAAGAATCGCTGGTGGGATACCGCTGGTTTGATACAAAAGAAATTCCTGTGATGTATCCCTTTGGGCACGGCCTCACCTATTCAACATTTGAATACGCTTCCTTGAAAACAAACAAGGGTAAGTATGCCCGGAATGATGTCATCTCACTCTCTTTCAAACTAAAGAATTCCGGTGCCATGGAGGCCGATGAGGTCGTGCAGGCCTATGTTCACAGAATAAATCCTGCTGTTGATTGGCCTTTCAAGGAACTAAAAGCCTTCTCCCGGGTCACCCTTGAACCCGGTGAGCGCAAAACCGTTCATCTTGAAATTCCTGTCAGTAATCTGTTTTACTGGAATGAATCCATCAACGACTGGGAATATGACCCCTGTGATGTGGAAATACTGGTTGGTGCATCCGCCGGGGATATACAACTCAATAAGACGGTAGTGCTTCAATAATTTTTTAATACTATTCATATTTCAGAATGGTGGACGGGCTGGTTCTGGCGGCAATCCAGATATTGTAACTTATTGTGCCCACCGCAACGATGAAGATAATCAGTGTTCCGAGCAGAAATTCGCCAACCTGCAAGCCGTATTTATCAGCTCCGGGAATAATCCTGTATACATACCAGGCTGCAGTCCAGGAGAATACCATTCCGATGAAGATCAGAGTCAGGAACTCCATGGCGAGATTCATATAGAGCCTGGAAACCGAGAAACCCACCACCTTTTTGATACCGATTTCCTTCATCTTCTTTCTGCAATAATAAAAGACCAGTCCGAACAATCCTGCAGAGGAGATCAGGATGGAAAATCCTGCAAAAAGGAAGCAGATATTGCGGAACAATCCCATACCCTGATTTGCGGCTTCGTTCAGAATCAGGTTTTCAAATGGTTCAAATTCAAACGCATCGGTTGGGAAAGATTCTTCAAACGTGCTGCGGATGATCTGCTCGGCCTCCCTCTTTCTACCCTGTTCATACCGTATGGTGTACATTCCTGTCAGGGAAATGGAATCTCCTTTCAAACGATAGGTATGGGGCTCGATCTCATTTTGCACCGACTGTACCACGTAATCCTTTACCACACCGATCACTTCCCTTTCATTTTCACCGTATCGTATTTTCATTCCCACCGGTTCCTCCCAGCCAAATACCCTGACTGCAGCCTCGTTGACAAGACATTTATCCATATCGGACGGGTAGTCTCTTGAGAAGGATCTGCCTGATGCAATCTTCATTCCATAGGTATCAAAGAAGTCATAACTGATGTTGCTTACCCTGACAAATACCTTATCCTCAGGTGATGCCCCTTCCCAGCTCATGTCATCCCCGCCCGGGAGGATAAAGGGTACATAGTTGGAGAAACAGGCATCCTCGATCTCAGGACTTTCAAGCAAACGCTGCCGCACAGGGTCAAATGAACCATGCTGAGAAGTGATGATGGAGCCCACAAGAAGATTGCTGCTGTTAAACCCCATATCTTTGGTAATCATATAGTTGGTCTGTCTGAATATGATGAAGCTCACAATGACCAGGAAAAGGGAGATGGAAAATTGCGTTGTCACCAGTACTTTCTTGAGGGACAAGCCGTTGTGCTCCACATGGATAAATCGCTGCTTCAGGGCCGTTACCGGGTTGAAGCGTGATATGATATAAGCCGGATAGAGCGAAGAAGCAATTCCGGTCAGGAATGCCGTGCCTAAAATGATTCCCAGCAATTGTGCATTGGCAAAAACCTTCAATCCAAGATTGTCTCCCAGGATCCTGTAAAAAAGGGGCATGCCGTAATGGGCTATGGCCAGGGCCAAAACGGCACAGATCACTGTTTCGAATACCGATTCCCCCACATATTGCAGCCACAGTTCCCGGTGTGTGTAACCCACGCTCTTCTTGATTCCGATCTCCTTTGCACGGGAGGTCGCATCGGCTGTCTGAAGATTGACGAAATTGATGGAGGTGAGAATGAGTATCAGAAGTGCTATCAGAAATAATAATCCAATGGCAACCATCCATGTGGGCTCGAAAAAACCATTGAGATGAAGTTTGGATAAAGGCCTGAGATAGGGATGATGGTATTCACGGTAATCTTTGAGCGCATTGTAAAGCTTATCGTTCACCTCAGTGAAACTGGAATTTTCTTTTAACAATGTATAAACCTGGAATGTATAACGCCAATAATTGGTCTCAAAATCCATCTGGCCGGTAAACTGACCATAGTCCAGCATCGGAAGAAGATATTCAGGCCTCCAGTCGGAATTTTTTGGAAGATCTTCATATACCCCCGTTACGGTCAGGGCAATCTTGTTTTCAATATAGAGGTTCCTGCCCACAGCCTCACCCTGGGGAAAGAACTTGCGTGCATCTGATCTCGAAAGCACCACGGTATTGGGCTCGGAGAGGGCGTTTGTCGCGGAGCCTTCAATAAATTTAAAAGTGAAAATATTGAAAATGTCAGGGTCAGCAAAATATCCCATTTTCAGAAGCACCGGTTTGGACTTATCCATTGAAAAGAAATACCCGTCCAGGTTTCCCTCCCCGGCATTGTGGACCAACGCCGTGTATTCCACTTCCGGTATTCTCGGCAGATCTTGCCTTCCCAGGGCAGCTGTTACGCTCGAGGAGTGTTTTGTTACACTCTGAGGCACGTCCATGAACACCTGGAGCCTGTATATCCTGTCATAGTTGACGTTGTGCTTATCGTAGTTCAGGTTGTACTGGATGAAGAGGCTCAGTAAAACAAAAGCCGTATATCCGGCAACCAGGTTGAGAAGGTTGATCCCCGAGAGGAGCTTGTTGTTCAGCCTGCGCCTGAAAAAGATGGTAAAAAATTGTGTTTTCATGTTGGGGCTATTAGGCAATGTGAAAATGGTGGTCCCTTCGTTCAATAAGGACTTGTCCGTCAAGCAGGTTCACCATGCGGTGGGCACGAGCAGCATGCATTTCTGAGTGGGTGACCATGACAATTGTGGTCCCCGCAGTGTTCAGTTCTTCTATAAGCTGCATCACCTGTTCACCATTCGCTGAATCGAGGTTGCCCGTTGGTTCATCTGCAAGGATCAGCTTTGGGTTTGCAACCACGGCCCGGGCGATGGCCACCCGCTGTTGCTGTCCACCCGAAAGTTGCTGTGGGAAATGATCCCTGCGGTGATTGATTTGCATCTTGTCCAGTACGGCAGTAACCATCTCTTTTCTTTCAGAGAGCTTTACGCGCAGGGCAAGCAGAGGTAGTTCGACGTTCTGGTATACTGTCAGCTCATCGATCAGGTTAAAACTCTGGAAGACAAATCCAATTTTGCCTTTGCGCATCCTGGTTCTGCCCTGTTCATTCATTCCCGCTGTGGGCGTACCATCAAAATAGTACTCTCCGCTGTCGGGGTGATCCAGCAAACCGAGAATGTTCAGGAGCGTGGATTTGCCGCAACCGGATGGCCCCATCACAGCCACAAATTCGCCCTGTTCAACTGAAAAGTTAACTTCTTTCAATGCCGATGTCTGTATCGTTTCAGTTCTGAATATTTTGGAAAGATTTACTGCACGTATCATGATAATAGTTTTCATTCATGCTTACCAATAATGTGCCGGATTTATTAAAATGCTAAAAATTAATACTTTAGCTATGAAGCATCCCGAAAGAATTGTAAAGAAACCTTACACCCGGGCGTAAAAATTCATTACATTTGGTGAGGTAATTCACGCTTATGAAAACAGGGAAAATCCTGATTGCGGATGATAACCGCAATGTTCTCAATGCACTGTCTCTTTTTTTACCCGTCGAGTTTGATCATGTAAAGACCATTCAGCAACCTGGCCGTTTGATTGCAGAACTGGCATTGATGGACTATGATGTTGTCCTTTTGGATATGAATTTCACCTCCGGACAACAAACCGGAAATGAGGGCATCTTCTGGTTGAGAGAGATCAAATCGAAATTTCCTCTGGTGGAGGTGGTGATGTTTACAGCTTATGGAGATGTTGAACTTGCTGTGAAAGCCCTGAAAGAGGGGGCCTCGGATTTTGTCATCAAACCCTGGGATAATGAAAAGCTGCTGGCTACCCTTCATGCCTCATGCAGGATAAGCCGGTCGAACCGGGAACTGACCGGTATGAAAAAGAAGGACAAACAACTTAGCCGGGAATTAAACCGGGCAGGGGAAGTGATCTTTCAGTCGGAGGCAATGATGAAAGTCATGAAGATGGTGGAGAAAGTCGCCCCGACAAACGCGAATATCCTGATAACCGGTGAAAACGGAACAGGTAAGGAGCTCATAGCCAGGGAAATTCACAGGTTATCCAATTTCGCATCCGCTTACTTTATTCTTGCTGATCTGTCGGCACTCAGTGAAAGTCTTTTCGAATCGGAACTTTTCGGGCATGCCAGGGGCGCATTTACAGGGGCCAATGAGGACCGTGACGGGAAGTTCCTGATGGCTCAGGGCGGTACGCTGTTTCTCGACGAGATTGGTAACATACCTCTTCACCTTCAGGCAAAACTTCTAACCGTCTTGCAAACCAGGAGCATCAGCCCGGTGGGATCCAACAGGACCATCCCCCTTAACATTCGGCTGGTATGTGCGACCAATAAATCGATCGATCAGATGGTCAGCACCGGTGGTTTCAGGGAGGATCTGCTCTACCGGATCAATACCATCCGGATCCAGTTGCCTGCCTTGCGCGAGCGCCCTGAAGATATTCCGCTTCTGGTCAAATATTTCCTGGATTTATACGCCAGGAAATATAACAAGGCTCCGGTCATACCGGATGGTTCGCTGATGCAGTTACTCCAGAAGCTGCCGTGGCAGGGGAATATCCGTGAATTGAGGCATGCCATGGAAAAAATAATCATTCTTTCGGATCATGGCAACCCTGATCCGGAGAGTTTTCCGGCAACAGGTGGCCTGACGATGACCAACGATATTGAATCGATGACCCTGGAGGAGATGGAAGAGAAAATGATACGCAGTGCCCTTTTGAAGAACAGGAACAATTTATCGGCAGCTGCCGTAAGTCTTGGGATCAGCCGTCCCACGCTTTACAGCAAGATGAATAAATATGGGATCTGAAAAATTACCCTGGAAAAGGATCTTCCTTTTGATGGTGATGCTCTCTTCGGCCATTCTTACCGGATTGATGATGAATGGCCCGAATCCGGATGATATGATTTTCCCGGCACTTGTTTTGATCGTTTCCACTTTCTATTTCCTTAGGAATATTCGCAGGACTGAGCAAAGCATCAACCAGTTTTTCGATGCGGCCGGCAGCAACGATTTCTCCGTCACTTTTGTTGAAACTGAACAAAATCCGTCTCTCAGAAAGCTACACAGGCAGATGAACCTGATCAACCGGAAGATCAGGGAGCTCAGACTCAGCAGTGAAGCCCGTGAAAAGTATTATCATGCCATTCTTCAACAATCAACCACCGGCCTGGTGGTATTAAACCAGGAAGAGGAGATTGAAATGATCAATGAGGCAGCTGCCCGCTTTGCAGGGATTTCACCTGCCTCGACCGATACAAGGCTGATGAAGATACGGAATCCTTTGTTTTTTGATCAACTGCGCCATCTGGATCCGGGAAATCATTACACATACCGTGACCAGAGCAGTGAACCGGAAAAAACATTCCTGTTCAAAGCCATAGAGATTAAAGTGGCTGAAAAACAACGAAAACTTATTTCGATTGAAAATATCAGGCGCGAGCTGGATCATAAGGAACTTGAATCCTACCAGAGCCTGATACGCATACTCACCCACGAAATCATGAATTCGGTGGCACCGCTTACTTCGGTCTCCCATACCCTCCAAAAACTCTTTTTCCGCGAAAACCGTCCCATTGATCCCGGACAAATGGATTCCGCACTGATCACTGCGCTTATCAAGGGACTGACCACCATAGATGAGCAGGCAAAGGGACTGGTAAATTTCGTGAATAATTACAGGAGGCTTACAAAACTCCCCAGTCCTGTCATGGAGACCATTGATGTGATGGAATGGCTGGAAAGGTTGAGGATCCTTTTCTCGGAACAACTGGATCAGGCAGGCATTCATCTGCAGGTTTCTGTTGACCCGAAAATAAAGCACATTGTCGCCGATCGGAACCTTCTGAGCCAGGTCATGATGAACCTGGTTAATAATGCCAGAGATGCGCTGCTGGAAATACCTTCGGGCAGGGAACTCCGCTTAAGCATTTCCCGCTACGATACCGCAAACATATCCATGAAAGTTTCCAACAATGGACCGGCCATCTCACCCGAGAACCTCGAGAAAATCTTTATTCCCTTCTTTACAACCAAAGAAAACGGTTCCGGAATAGGTTTGTATATCTCAAGGCAGATCATCCACCTCCACAACGGAATGCTGTCCGTCTCCAGCAGGCCTGAAGAAACTGCTTTTGGGATTGAATTGAAAAGCTGATATGCATGAAAAATCAGTAGCAGAATAAGGAAGGCCGTTTTAAGAATCAATGGTCAAATACCTTCCGCTCTTTACGGCTTCCAGGAACTGGTTCATGAACCTGGCCGCGGGAGCCCCGTCCACGATATCATGGTCAAAGGAACCGGTAAGGCATAGGAATTCCCTCGTCTCATGGTTGTTTTCAATGAACACGGTTCGTTGTTCGATGCTACCTACCGTAATCAACACCGTTCCACTCCCGTGGGGTATGAACCAGACAGGTTCCCTGCTGAACATGCCCACGGCGGTAACAGCCACCTTCCCATAGCGCTTTGCCATCTTCAGGTTCCTGTCTGCCATGCGGATAAAGGTCTTCAAAAGGAAGCCCGGAATGAAACGGATCCATGCCATCCCGGACGATGTACCCAACCGTGTGGCAGCATGGTTCTTGAATTCCCTGATCTGCTCATTGATCTTCCGGAAGGTTAAATCCTGAGCGGACCTGATACTGACATGTTCCGGAACCTTTTCTCCATCGAATTCACGTTCGACCAATACCCCAATGGTGAGTTCATCGAGGGTGATCAGCCTGTTCCGCCGAATGAAGGAATTCAGATGCGGATTCTCCCTGATCACCTGGGCCAGGCAATAGACGATATAAGCAGTCAAGGATAGTTTCTCTCCTGTTTTTTCAAGATGGGCTTTTATCAATCGCCGGGGCTCTGAAATATCCACTTCCGCCAGGGAGTGAAAGGTCTTTTTCTTTGCAGTGACCGATGCAGATGCTGCGACCATTTTACGGTTGAAACTCAGCGGCACTGATGTATATCCTTTTTTCATTATCCGGATTTTCTGGATTCGATCCATGTTTTAAAATCAATTTCCGCCTTTCCCAGTCTTCCCAGCTCCTCTTCAGGGATCTCCGGTTCCCTTACCTTTTGAAAATAGGAGAACAGGGAGGCAGCAAACTTCAGTTGGCTGTTCCGGGTCAGGAATGCAATCAGTTTAAGAACCGGGATGGGGGCTTCCGTGACTTTTTCTATTTCGGGATGGATCTCCCTGCAATACAATTCGAGCAACTCTTTCATGGGGTAGGATTCCGGGCCATATACATAGTAGATTCCGTTTTCGGTTCCTTTCATCCCGTAGGCATTTGCAACCATTCTGCCCAGATCATCGCCAGCCACCCAGTGATAAAGTCCGGGTTGTTTCCCCAGGACGGTTGCCTTCCCGTTCCTGACCAGCATTTCGAGCGATTCGAAAAACCAGGTCGGCCTGAAAATGTAATAGGGGATCCCGCTTTGTATGATGAGCTGTTCGGCCCTGAATTTCTTATCAGTGAAGCTGAACCACCTGTTTTGTTCCGCAACCGTGCAGCCCGAGACCATGCTGATCTGTTGAATGTGATTCTCTTTGGCTGTTTTCAGGATGGCCTCCGTGGCTTTCACATCATCGGTATTCGAAATGGTGATGTGGATGGCATCGCAACCCCCGACCGCCCTGTCCAGGTCGGCCGGATTGAAAAGATCACCCTGAACAATCTCATATTCATTGATAAACATGGAAGGTTTCACAGAGCGGGAAAAAAGCCTTAACACATATCCCGCTTCATCCAATTTCCGGATTACCGGACCGGCAAGCATTCCGCTCGCCCCAATGACTAGTATTTTCATCTTTATATGGTTTAATAATGATTGATGAAGCAAAATTAGTGGAAGGACTTGGCATGATTGTTTGACAAATGTCAAAAAAATGATCAGACCGATCTTCTGATCCTGCTCAGTGTGGCAATATCAATCCCCAGATAGGAGGCGATGTGGCGCAGGGCCACACGCTGAAGAACTTCAGGGTGTTTTCTGATAAAAAGCTGGTATCGCTCTGAGGCAGTAAGGGTCTGGAGCTGAATGGAGCGGTTCATGAGTTGGTTGTATTTGAACTCATCCACATCCTTGCCAATCTGTTGCCAGGCCGGGACCATTTCTGTCAGCTCCGTCATCTTTGTATAGGTGATCACGTCCAGTTCACAATCCTCGATAGCGATGATGTTCTCCCTCGCGGGAACCTGGTCGTTGAAACTTTTCATGGAGATCACCACAGACCCCGTTTTAAAAAATTGGGTGGTAATGTCATTGGCCTGGTCATCATAGAAAAAAGAGCGCATCAGTCCCCTTCTCAGATACCCCAGGCTGCTTGCTATCTTACCTGATTCCAGGAAAAGTGATTTTGCCGGAAGAGTGATTGGTTCGAACCGCGAAACGGTCTCTGCCCAGTCCCTTTCGGTAAAGCCGTAATGTTCTATGAGCCTGTCCTTGAAGTCCATGGATATACTAAGATAATATGAAATATAGAATATAGAATATCCGACAGGGAATTCTTGTCCGGGTGCATTGAAATCCAAAATGGGGTGTGTTGTATCCATAACTAAACTATCTTTATAAGATTCCTTTGTTCAATCGATGGCCATGATAAAGTATATTGGCATTCTCATATTATTTATCTGTTCGGGAGCCCATGCTCAGCAAAGTGATTCCCGGTTAAACCAGCCGGGAGCATCTACAGCAGATACGAGGATCATGCAGCTTCTGGAAACCTCCACGAACCTCCTTAGGTCAGATCCCCCTGCCTCCCTTGATTATGCCAACCAGGCGCAAAATCTGGCAGAAAGCAACACATCTGACTCGCTCAGGGCGTGGATTTATGTGAAACTCGGGGTTATTTATCAATCACACAGGGCACTCGAAGAGGCTGAGCAGATGTACCGGCAGGCCAATCAGTATTACCTGAAAGTGCCTGAAATGGCTCCCCAGGCAGCACAAGTATATTATAAAATGGGAAGATTGTATAAACTGATGGGCAGATACGGGGATGCCTTGATTTCATTTGAGAACAGTTTTTCTATAGCTGAGGAGCTGAGGGATACATATTTGCAGGCAAATCTTATGCGACGAACCGCCAATATTTCAAAGCAACTGGGCGAACTGGAGAGTGCCCTGGAATTTGCCAAATCGAGTATCGAATTATCGCAAATGCATGGATTCAGTGATATCCTAGCCGGGGCTCATTTGGAGGCTGGATTTATTCTGAATAAGATGGAGAAATATCCTCAAGCTATTGCGGAGTTCAAGCTTGCCATCACTGTGTCGGATTCGACAGACTATGAGTCTTTGGCCGACGCCTCCGATGGTATCGGAAAGGTTTACACTGAACTGGGAGTATACGATTCGGCTCTTGTTTGTTATCTGGAATCCATGCACTTCAGATCACGGCTTGATGATCCCGAATCACTGCACTGGAACTACCTCAATATCGGGATGGCCTATCAGAATATGGAAGTTTACCCCAAGGCAAAAGACTATTTGCAGCGCTCTCTTGATTTTGCAAGGGAGCAGCAAAATGAGGTGATGGAGGGAAATTCGCTTCTGCGCCTGGGCAGATTGGAAGAAGATATGGGGAACACCCTGGTTGGAGTGGATCACCTCATGAAAGCGGAGGATCTGTTGAACGAAAACGGTGCATCAAGTCTTGAATTGCTGTGTTTAAAATCTATCCAGCGTCATTTCGAGAAAATAGGCGACTATAAAACTTCTTTGGAGTACTTTCATCGGCTCACCAATCTTGAAAGAAAGATTCAAACCAACGAATCGGAAAATACGATTGAGAATATGCGTGTCATGTACAAGACAAAGCAGGTTGAGGATGAAATGAGGTTGTTGGAGCATGAAAACCAGATCAAAGATCTGGAAGCTGAACAGCTCAAGCGGAGATTTGCGATCACTGTGATGCTTATCGGATTTTTAATCGTTGCAGCCCTATTGTTGGTTTTTCTGTGGCTTCAGAAATCCAAGGCGAACCGGATTATCCAGGTACGGAATAGAAGATTGGATGAGATGAACGCGGAGTTGCTGGCCCTTAACAAGACCAAGGACAGACTCTTTTCCATCATCGGACACGATCTGAAAAATCCCATCAATACCATTATGGGCTTTAATGACCTTCTGAAACGCGAGGATAGTGATCTGACCCCGGAGACCCGCTACCAATATCTGGGCTTTATCAGTGAATCCATCCGAAATGTCTCCGAATTGCTCGACAATCTGCTTGAATGGTCCCGTGCCCAACGGAAGACGATTAGTTTTAAGCAACAGCAGCTTGATCTGAATGAGTTGATCAGGAAAAATATTGAGCTGGCTAGGGCAACTGCTGAGAAGAAAGGCATCATATTGGAGGCCAGTACCAGTGGATCAGTGATGGTGATGGCTGATGACTATATGGTCAACACAGTGCTCCGGAACCTGATCAGCAATGCAGTCAAATTTACCAGTGAGAACGGGACCATTCAGATCCTGACCAAAACTGCTACAAAAACAGTAGATGTTTCCGTGAAAGATTCAGGAATGGGAATGAGTGAGGAAGTACTAAGAGATTTATTCCAGATCGATATTTCTGTATCCAGGAAAGGGACTTCTGGAGAGACAGGAACGGGACTGGGCCTCTTAATTTGCAAAGAATTTGTGGAGAAACACAATGGAGCTATTCATGTGACAAGCAAACCAGGCGAAGGAAGCACCTTCTCATTTGACCTTCCGAGAGCGATTAACTAAACCCCAACTCATAATGAACACAAGCAGAAGAAATTTCTTTCAAACCCTGGGTACCGGTACGGCCGGACTGGGGCTGGCATCAACCCTGCCCCTGGCAGGATGCAGCACAAGTGCTAATCAACCTGAAAACGATGAACAGCTGCTCTTTATCGGAGATGATATTGCCATTGCCGAAACAGCTTATGGCAAAGTCCAGGGATTCATTCTCCGGGGGATCCATACGTTCAGGGGAATTCCCTACGGGGCTGATACGGGGGGTAAAAACCGCTTTATGCCCCCGCAAAAGCCTGAACCCTGGGAGGATGTTTTTCCGGCAGTCTGGTGGGGAAATACAGCACCCCAGATCATGGATAAGCGCTATGCCAATTCCTATGCCTCGTTTGTGGATCACTGGAATTACGATGATGTAAGTGAAGATTGCCTGAGGCTCAACGTGTGGACCCCTGCCATTGCCGACGGGCAAAAACGGCCCGTGATGGTCTGGTTGCACGGGGGTGGCTATACCAACGGTAACGGCATCGAGCAGGACGGCTATATGGGTGAGAACCTGGCACGGAAAGGGAACATCGTTTTTGTTTCCATCAACCACCGCCTCGGACCCATTGGGTTCTCCGATCTTTCCGGAGTGGGAGGGGAGAAATACAAAGATTCGGGGAATGTGGGAGCTCTCGACATGCTTGCTGCACTGGAGTGGGTGAAAGAGAACATTTCCAATTTCGGTGGCGATCCGGGCAATGTAACCGTCATGGGACAATCCGGAGGGGGAGCAAAGGTCTGTACCCTGGCAGCCATGCCCGAAGCAGCCGGATTAATCCATAAGGCAGTCCCCTTAAGCGGTTCCTCCACCGAGGCCATGGATCAGGCAGTTTCCCGGAAACTGGGCGAATATATCCTGAAGGAAGCCGGATTAAAGCCGTCCGAAATCGACAAACTGCAGGAGATGCCATGGAAGGATTACCTGTTGCTGGCTAACAAAGCCAGTGGGAGGATGAGAGAGGAGAGCGGGGAAAGCAGTGGAATGCGGGGGGGATTTTCTCCGGTTGCAGATGGGATCCATATTCCGAAAGGCACCTTCTACTCCGGGGAAAATGGCGTTTCTTCGGAGGTCCCGATGATCATTTGCAGTACTTTCCACGAATGGGGAGCGGCACGCACCAACCCGGAGCTGGAAAACATCACTGCCGACGAGGCGAAAGAGATGCTCAGGGAAAGGGCCGGCTTCCGCGGTGGACTGGGAGACAAAGCCCCGGAAGTCTACGACGCTTATGCCAGAGCTTTCCCCGGTGCAAAACCCATTGAGATCATGACCCTGGCGGCCAGCAACCGGAAAGGCGTTGTGGAAACGGCGACAGCCAAGGTGAACCAGAAAGCCCCGGTTTACGTGGCATGGTTTGGCTGGGAACCGCCACTTTTCAATCATCGGATGAGGGCCTTCCATTGCCTGGATATTTGTTTCTGGTATTATAATACCGACCTGATGCTTACTCATACGGGCGGCGGCGCACGTCCCAGGAAGCTTTCCGAAAAAATGTCGGACACACTGCTGCATTTCATGAAAACCGGAGATCCGAATTGTGGAAGTCTGCCGG